>OISW01000005.1_pt1 | contig 176683 bp, 133 predicted proteins | sample 1586681 | NCBI WGS metagenome assembly OISW01 (sample SAMN02674883, study PRJEB24791) | human gut metagenome, SKBSTL010 | isolation source: stool | host: Homo sapiens | place: USA
CACGAGACTGGTTCAGATCAAAACCAATACATTCATATTTTGTCGAAAACAATCGGGCCAAAGGTAGCCCGACATAACCAAGACCTATTACGGCAATCTTAATATTATCCATATTTTTTGATATTCTAAAATTTTATCACCTATTAACAATCATTTTTTCAGTAAGGATATTACATATACTTTTATTTTATAAATGAATAATGCAGAAAGAATAAATAAAATAATATATATAGGAATAATACTTAAAGACGTATTCACTATTAACATGGGAATAAACAATATATGTGTCAGATATAATTCATAAGAATATTTGCCTAAACAATTCCAGAAAACATTCTTTTTAACAAATAAAAACATAAACATTATAGATAATGCTAATGGAAGTTTATTTAATATCTGGACAAATACAAATAAAATATTATGAGCCCTACACCAATCAAATTGTTTTATAAACAAAGCTAAAAAGCCAATTAATAAACAACATATTATAGTATACTTATTAATATAGCGATATACTCTATACTTATATTTAGACAAAAAAACACCTAAAGGGAAAGATAAACATTGTTCAGCTCTTAATTCTCCACAATAAAAAAAGATCAAACAACTTATTATTAATAGAATATAGTTATCATACCTATGCCATGCTCTTGAATATAAAATGAAAAATATCCAATAATTAAGTAACAAAAAATTCAAATACCAGAAATATGATACACTAGGTCGTAATAGTAACAAAGATAGAATATTAAAATCTTCACCTTCTCCTAATAAAAGTAACTCTACTATAAAATATGGAATATATACATTTAAAAATTTATTCTTCCAAAAACCTAAAAGCCCCTTTTTTGAAAAAGATTCCCTTAATCCATATCCTGATAGAATTAAAAATATAGCTACACCAGTACCACCTAAAGGGGTTGCATATCTTATCTGAAAAAGCCCAATTATATGACTCAAAATAATCAAAAAAATAGCTATTCCCCTCATTGCGACTGTTCTATCTACAGGAAATAGATTCATCATAGATCCGTTTTCTTTCATCAGCTCAATTCACTTCATCCAAAGGTATATCAAAGAAAAGCAATATTAATATACATATAATACCACCAGAAGAAAGTAAAAATGTAAAAAAAGAAGCATTTAAAAGGTACACGATTGATGGTATAAATAAAACAAAAACAAAATCACGATTAATTTTTTTTGTAATACTATTTAAAAATACTAGAAAAATAAAAAACAATATATTAATAAATAATATTCCAGGCAATAACATTGCAGCAATACCATCTGTAGTCCAAAAATTAGCATTAACGTTTCCCCCACCATATATATCCCCTATAACATAACCCAAAGGCTCATTATATGGATAAGCACCCGTAAATAACTGTATGATTGACACATGGGTATAATAAGTTAAATCGTGAGTTAAGAAAAAATCTAAATAATTAACAAACAATAATCCAGGAATACATAAGGTTCGCATAAAAACAATAGCTTTAATGATCATAAAATCATCGCTAAGGTTAAATACCAAAATAGAAATACAAACTAAAGAACAGATTAACAATAAATAAAAAGGGAGACCTTTCCTTTCATATCGTAACAAAACAATAAAACCATACAAGATAAGCGGCATAAAAAAATTAGTTTTTTGCCCAGTCATCATGAAGAGTAATACATAACAAACAAACCCCAATACAACATATAGAGTCTTTTTTTTCAAAAGACCATATATAAAAAAAAACGGAACAAAAGCATTCGATGACCAAAAAACTAAATACCCAACGATCCCCATTCCTGTAATATTGGCACTATCTTCTCTTAAATCATAAACATCACTAAGAGAAACCAAACGCATATATGGGCTATACAAAATTATTAGTATAATAATAATGGCTAAAGTTATCCACAACAAAGATTTAAACGAATATTTTTTTATGCGTCTGCAATACCCCATATTCCTTATTACCAAGCGGTCAGAAAGAAAGAAAGAAACCATTCCTAAAAAAACCAGAAACTGAGTAAAAAACACACAATTATTAATATTCTGATTCTGCATATAAAAAATAGATAAGATTATCGGTATATAACAAAAAACATATATTATAATTGATATTATACTTGATATTTTCAACAAACCATTATAAAATAGAATAGGACAAATTGCCATAAATAAAGTCGGAATATATTCATAAAAATCATATTCTATCATTGTAAAACCGTAGTAATCAAAATTATCACAACAATATTCGACCCAAATAAATTGATATAAAAGTACATAGCATATAGTGAATAAAATACGCATCAATACTTTTTTATCTGAGAAACCTATTTTAGCAATCCACATACTCAATACACAGCAATGCTTATACACATAAACAAATAATCAAACATTCTCTAACAATATTTTATTCAATACAAACTCTTCTGTTATTTTACTTAAAAAAAGAGATCTTTCATTTGCCATATTCTGATACATAATATCATTATCATATAAAGCAGACATAGAATCTACCAAGTTCATTTCATCTATATTCAGTTCAGACTTTATAAAACAATTCTCTTTACATAGATTAGAAGTTATTATTCCTTTTGAAGCAATAAATGTACCTAAAAGATTTTTATCATAACTTTCTGTACAATCCATTATATCCCAAATCCCCATAGAGGAATTAGTCGTTATTACTGGGATATTCAAAATCAAAGATTCAATTATTACCCCTGGTAAAGCTTCTGATTTAGATGGTAATACCAAAAACTTCGCTTTCTTTATATATTTATAAGGGTTAGATACGTTTCCTAAAAAAATTACTTTATGAAGGATTTCAAGCTCCGAACACAAATTCTTTAATTTATGTAACAAACAATGGGTATCCCCTCCTATTATCAATAGTCCAACACCTTCTCTTTTCATACTAAATTCAGCAAAAGCACGTATTACTTTATCGGGAGACTTATTATAATCTAGCCGTCCAACAAAAACAATATACTCATTCATTGATGAAAAAAGAAGATTTTCAATAGAAACATTCGATAGTTTTATAATCTGTTGTATGTCATGAATATTATATAAGATTGAAACTTTAAAAGGAGAAATAGAAGAAAAATTCTCAAGAATAAAAGTTTTTACATCTGGACTTACACAATAAAGTTTATCAAGATATCTATACAGTAAACAAAATGAAAAATATTGCAACAAATACTTCCATATATTGTTTGTCTTATTTTTACTGTATATCAATGATGAATGAAATATGCCAATGTTACGGCCATTACCTTTAGACAGTACATTATAGGTAGAGCAAGCTTCAGATGTACTAATTGTTATTAATGGAGTAAGATCTTTTTTTAGTCTTTTTATAAAAAAGACACATCTAACATAATAAACTAATTTCCCTAATGGAAAATGATATTTATTCATAAAATTAAATTGTCTATCGACTATAAAATCATCATTATCTTGATAATTTACATTTGCGATATACACATTAACATCTTCTCTCTTTGAAAAAGCTAAATACAAATTATGAGTTAGTCTCGCAATAGTCCCTTTACCTTCTGGCTCTATCAATAAAATATTAATCATAGCAATATACTAATAACAAAGGTCACATATAAATTCACACAACAGCTAAAAAATTCAATATAACACGGATTGTTTTATTAACAATTTTTGTTATAATATTTTTTCTATTCTTAAAAAGAAGTAAAGCTAAATCATAACATAAAAAATGTATCTGAAACTCTTTATAAATATCATGGTGATGATAATACAATGTATCCTTCAATTCGAGAAGATAAAATAAACGAAAAGAATCTTCATATTTTTCTCTATATAACAATTTAGATGATCTAGTTGCCGAATCTTCCAATCTATACATAACTGTCTTTATAGTAATATGATATAATTTAATACCATTTGCCGTCAGAGTTAGCCAAAAAGGATAATCTTCTATCATTTTATATTTTTCATTAAAAGGATACATACGACATATCTCTGATTTTATAAAAAGAGTAGGAGCTTCAGCATAATTTTTCTGATATAGTAATTTATGCTGTTCAGCAGCTGTCTTATTCCAAAACCCTCCACCAGCACTTTGGTGATAATGTTCCAATAATTTCACTCCTGTCTTAGTATTTTTAAAATAAACTGTATCAGAAAGCAGAACATGAATCTCTTCATGTCCATTTACATAGTTTACATTATCAGTAATACAATTAGATAATAACAGATCATCGCCTGCTATTCCTTTTATCCATTTTCCATTTGCAGCATTGTAAGCACGATTGCAATTAGCTGAAATTCCAGAATTCACAGTACTTGTTATAATTTTCACATTTACAAAACGCTCAAAATTTCGATTTATCCATTGTGTGCAAAGAGCAACAGTATCATCAGTTGAGCAGTCATCACTGATAATTAATTCAATCGTATCATACGTTTGATTCTTTATACTATTTAATGTTTCCAAGATATATTTTGAAGAATTATAAGCAAGAACACAAACAGAAACCAATAAATTATCTTTCCTCTTCACTTTCTATATTTTTTATAAATAAATCAATAAAACATCTATCGCTTTATAACTTTTATTATTTCAGATAAATCCTCAACTTTTCCCAAATATGCAACAACTATATATATCAAAGGACCTAAGAGTACTCCAACAATCAATTGTTCTAAACAAGAGGTACAAATATTTAATACTGGAATTAATACCATTACCATGCATCCAGTCGACAGTATGATCTTAATGCACCCCTTTAATTGTTTAAATCCTCCATAGCCAAATAATTTTCCTGGATAATAAGTATTTATAAAATAACAAATAATAGTTGAAACTAAATTTCCTACAACAACAGCCTTAACACCTAATGGAATAGTGAATATCATAGTAAGCACAATTACAGGCAACTTCATTAAATCAACTTTAAGATATAAATCCGATCGACCAATAGCATTTAAAATATTCATATTTAATACACTAATAGGAGTTAATATCCTAGCAAAACACAACCACTGTATTAAAGGAACTGCCGATAACCATTTATCAGTCAATACTAATCTCACCAAAGGAAATGCTAAGACAGCTAGCAGTGTCATCACAGGAAATACAATAAAAGCTGTCATTGAAAGCATCTTACTATAAACAGTGACCAAACGTTTTCTGTCAGATTGTATTGAAGCAAACAAAGGATATGTCACTGCGTTTAATATCTCTCCAATCGTTCCAACTGCTACATCTGTTATTTGAGTTGAACGTGTATAATATCCCAATTCCGATGCATGAAAACGTTTTCCAATTGCGATGGTATAAATATTATCTAAAACCACTGCATAAATTCCAGCGAACAATAAATTTACACCAAAAGAGAACATACTTTTTAATGATCGAAAAGAAAAAACCCATTGAGGACACCAACGTGTAAAAGCAGACAACAATACAGAAATCAAGCAAGTACATAGTAAAGTTTGATAAACTAACGCCCATACTCCATAATTACAATATGCCAAAAAAACTCCTATTAACCCACTGATCAAAGTACTAATAAAGTTAACTTGAGCTAATGTCTTAAAATCAATTTTGATTAATAATCTAGCGCGTTGAACAATATTAAAAGAGCCCAAAATTACATTAATAGCTAAAACTCTTAATATCGTACATAAACTTGGTTCAGCATAAAAATCAGCAACAATAGGTGCAAAACAAAATAAAACGAAATAAAATAAGATAGCTACTCCAATATTAAAATAGAAAACTGTAGAAAAATCAACTTCGTTTCGATCTTGTTTCTGAACAAGTGCTTTAGAAAACCCACTTTCTATAAAAATCTGTGAAACAGACATTAATATGGCTAGCATACCAATAAGTCCATAATCACTAGGGGATAATAACCGAGCTAACAATAACCCTATTATGAACGACACCCCTCTCACTGAGGCTTTTTCAACAAAACTCCATACAAAGCCAATCAGTGCCTTATCACGTAACGCCCCCACTATATTAAGCTAAATTTATATGTATAATTTTTCAATAGCAGAATATATATTATCAGTCGCTGTCTGACGGTTTATAGGCATCAAATACTCTTTATAAAAAGCTATTCTACCCTCACGTAAAGGATCTTTTCCTTCTAATAATAAATTAATGAAGAAATCAATATCCTCTCTTGAATTAGCCTTATAATGTATATTCCATGAAATCTTTCCCATCTCGTTTAATTGCTTTTCAATTCCTTCCCGACATAAAAACAAAGCCGGTTTTTTAGTATATAAATATTCAGTCATGAATGATACACTATCAAAAATCATTGCATCAGAAGTCATAAAAAGATCAATATAGTCTGACATTTCCAATTGAGTATTCTCCATCGTTTCCCAACAATGATAATAAGCATCTGTACGCTCTTTTCCCCACAAAGCATGTTTATACAACTTAGGTTTCAAAATAGGATGGGGTTTAAAAGCAATCTGTAATATATTTTTATATTTCTTTGCAACTTCAAGCATATAATCTGAATATTGCAAAAAAGTAGAAAAAGTTATTGCTTCCTCTGCGAGATTTCCAATCGTATGATGTGGAGCCCATATCAATTTTATTTGCTGTGTATTTTTCCAAACATTAATTGGCTGATAATCTTTATCAAAAAAAATATCAAGGCCGGGATAACCAGTAACTAATACATTCTTAGCTCGTACAAGAGAATGTTTTTTTGCTATTTTTTTACTTATGTCACTTTCTAAAAAGAAACGCCAAACAAAATTCTGCAAAGGCTGGTTATATTGAAACTCATATAACCAATCACAAGTATAAGAATATGGAACATAACAATTTAAAGAATTAGTGTAATTAGTAATATAATATTCTTTTTTCGTTATCCCAAAATATGGATTTGTAAAAAAAACAATATCTGGACAAAGTTCTGTTTTTACATCAAGCCAAACTTTTCTATGCCGATCATAAGCATTAACAAAATGATAATTCTTATTAGTCAACATTTTTTCAACCTCGCACATTTCATCAAACATATTGGCTTCCCCTTGTGATATATAAGGACAAATAACAATAATTGGATTTAGCCGTTTATTTTTGCACATTTTTTTATATAATCCATCTAATTTCCAAACAGAAGCGTGTATTATAAAAAAAACTACATTGATGCGTTTCTTATTTTTCAATCTCTTTTTTATCCAATAATAACGATATTGAAAAAGCAAGAATCTCAGTAATACATAAGGTTCGAAAAGTAATTTACGGATGACATATTTACTTTTTTTTAAAAACGTATTTATAAATAAAAAACAGTACCTTAACATTTTTAAAAAGCAGAAATAAGTCCAACAACTTTTTGTATTTCTTCCGAAGTCATAACCGGACTCATCGGCAAGCTTAACTCTTCCGCATGAATTTGTTCTGTAATCGGAAAACTTAAGTTATTCCATTCTTTATAACACCCCTGCTTATGAGGAGGAATAGGATAATGAATTATAGTCTGAACTTCATTTCTAACCAAATATTTTTGTAATTCATCGCGTTGTTTGCAACGAATTGGAAAAATATGAAAAACATGGCTATCCCAATCATTTACTATTGGAACAATTATTTTAGGATTCGTAATATTTCCAATATAATATTTCGCTACTTCTTTTCGAATAGCTAAGTCTTCATCTAAATATTTCAATTTTACATTCAATACAGCTGCCTGTATTTCATCTAAACGGCTATTGCGACCTATATATTTAAATACATATTTCTCCGTTGAACCATAGTTAGCAATGGCACGTATTACCTTTGCCAATTCTTGATCATTAGTAGTTACAGCTCCGGCATCACCAAATGCACCTAGATTCTTACCCGGATAAAAGCTATGACCGGCTGCATCGCCTAATGAACCCGTTTTTTTTCCATCATACAAACAGCCATGCGCTTGTGCATTATCCTCAATTAACTTTAGATTATACTGTTTACAAATCTTATCAATCTTATCAGTATAGGCACACTGGCCATATAAATGTACTATCAATATTGCTCGTGTTTTAGAAGTAATTGCAGCTTCTATCAAGTTATCATCAATTTGATAAGTCTCAATGGAAGGTTCTACCAATACAGGCTTTAAACCGTTTTCTGAAATGGCTAGAATAGAAGCAATATAGGTATTAGCCGGCACAATCACTTCATCACCTACTTGCATAATTCCCAATTCAATATAAGCCCGAAAAATCCAAATCAAAGCATCTAAGCCATTGGCACATCCCACTGTATATTTTGTTCCTATGTACTTGGAGTAATTCATTTCGAATTCTTCATTTTCTTTGCCCTGAAGATACCAGCCACTGTCAACAACCCGATTAACAGCCTCATGAATTTCCTGTGAGTATTTCTGTGTTATTTTTTGTAAATCTAAGAATTTTACCATCACTTTATATTATATATTCCAATCCGTTTTTATCTTTCTTTTCTAAATCTAACAAGATTCCCTCATTAGTAATATATCCATGATGAACAGCCGGGTTACCATACCAAACAGTATTGGCCGGAATGTCTTTGGTTACGACACTACCAGCACCAATAAATGCATATTCACCAATTGTATGCCCCGCCATAATTGTTGAATTAGCACCGATTGATGCACCTTTTTTAACCAAAGTTTTTAAAAATAAATCAGGATACATTTTAGAGCGAGGTACTTTATCGTTTGTAAAAGTTACATTAGGCCCAATAAATACATTATCTTCCAAGGTTACTCCGTCCCACAACTGAACACCGGATTTTACCGTAACATTATTGCCTAATTTAACATCATTCTCAATTAGCACATTGGCGCAAATATTACAGTTCGAACCAATTTCTGCACCGGGTAAAACTATACAATACTGCCAAATATGGGTATCATTCCCTATTTGTTGAGATAAAACTTCGGAAGATGGATGTATTCTAATCATTTTTATACCTTATAAAATCTTGATAATCTCTTATATAATCATGTTCATCATAAATATGGGAAGCCAATACCAAACAAACAGCTCCAGACGAAAAATCATCTAAGGTTCTCCAAATACCAGGAACAACTAAAAGTCCTTGATAAGGACGATTCAGTACAAAGGAACGTCTTACTTTTCCATCGTCTAAAGTAACGGTAAAACTACCACTGGCAGCAACAATCAACTGGCGTAGTTCCTTATGAGCGTGTCCGCCACGACTCTCGCCCCCAGGAATATCATATAAATAATAAGTACGCTGTATATCAAAAGGAACCGTAAAACTATTTTCAACTACAGTAATATTTCCTTTCTCATGATGATGCTTGTCCAATTCAATTATTGTACAATCATAAACGCAAGTATTCTTCATCGTACCATCTCCTCTTTAATTTTAATAAAATGAGGAGAAAACTGCTCTCTTCCATAAAACCCCATTTTATCTCCTCCTTTTCATTTTTAAAAAATCATTATAGTCCCGAATATAATCTTTCTCCTCATAAACAGTTGAAGACAGTATTAATGCTAACGAATTTGTAGAAAAATTATTTATCTCTCGCCATAAACCTTTCGGCACATAAAGTCCATAATAAGAACGATTTAAAGAGAACGTTTTTCGTTCATTACCATCATCTAAAATTACATCAAAGCTACCAGATAAAGCGACAATAAACTCTTCATTTTCTCTATATGCATGTCCACCACGTGACTCACCACCGGGAACATCGTAAATCCAATAAGTTCGCTCTATCGTAAAAGGAATATTTTTAAGTTCCTCTATAATAGACAAATTCCCTCGTTTATCCAATACTTTAGGAAGTTGTATTATTCTCACAGCATCCATTTTCATTTCTTAGAAATCTCCTCAATCACTTTTAGTAAATATTGCCCATATTGATTTTTTAACATTGGTTTAGCCAATAATCTCATTTTTCTCAAAGAAATCCAACCTTGCCTCAACGCAATGCCTTCTAAACAAGCAATCTTTAAACCTTGTCGTTTTTCAATCACTTCAATAAAAGTGCTTGCCTCAGATAAAGAATCATGTGTACCTGTATCCAACCAAGCAAATCCTCGTCCTAATATTTGAACTTTTAACTCCTTAGCTGACAAAAACCGCTGATTAATTGTAGTTATTTCTAACTCTCCACGAGGAGAAAGTTCAATATTTTTAGCTATTTCTACGACCTTGTTAGGGTAGAAATAAAGCCCCACAACGGCATAATTAGACTTAGGAGTTTGAGGTTTTTCTTCAATACTAAGCACATTTCCATCCTTATCAAACTCCGCTACACCATAACGTTCAGGATCACCAACCCAATAACCAAAAACAGTGGCTTTGTTTTCTGACTCAGCAAAATGAACCGCTTCACGTAACATATGCGTAAAACCTTGCCCGTAAAAAATATTATCTCCTAAAACTAAGCATACAGAATCATCGCCTATAAACTTCTCACCAATAATAAATGCCTGTGCCAAACCGTCTGGGGAAGGTTGCTCGGCGTACTCAAAACGTACTCCAAAGTCAGAACCATCACCCAGCAAACGTTGAAAGCCGGGTAAGTCATAAGGAGTGGAGATAATCAATATTTCACGAATCCCTGCCAACATGAGTACAGAGATAGGATAATAGATCATCGGCTTATCAAATATCGGAAGTAACTGCTTACTGACTCCTTTGGTAATCGGATATAAACGTGTACCAGATCCACCGGCTAAAACAATACCTTTCATACACAGAAAATATAAATATTCCTAAAATTATTTTATATTAGGGTAAATAATTTGATCTATAATCATTCGTCCAACAGTTTCTATTGCTTGATATTCTATTTTATGAGGTAATCTCACACTAAATGTTCTATAAACCTTATCTAACAATTCTTTGGTATAAAACAAACAACCATTTTCTACTCGATCAACACCATCTAAATAAATAGAGCATTTATTAGCTACACGCATTTCCTCCATCGAAAAAATAGTAGTATCAAAATAAGAAGTAACCTTTTGTTTAGTTCCATCAATAATATAAGGATACCCTCCTATTTCACCTTGTGCACCTGGAGAATGAAATTTGATCTTCTTATGATTACGAATAGCATCTAAAATAGAATATATAATATCAAAATTACTAGAAGCATTCATCATATTTCGTTTCTGATCCACAGGCATAGGTATCATGCATGATCGCAGGAGATCTTTCGTATCATAATTACATTTTTTGCCTTGATACCTAATGTCTAATAAAACGTTTTCTCCCTCTGCATGCCCTTCTTTACTGATAACAACATCATGAAAATGACTGACAGCTAAGGTTACATCAATATTATTCAAATTATCAATACCCATCTTGTCTGCAATATAAAATTTTATCCTCGGAATCAAGTGATTGAGGTTTCCGCTCCCAAAATCAAAAAAGGTTTTTCCCGCAGATTTCAACCAAGGAATTACTGCATCCGAATAAGAAGTATTGATCGTGATAGCATCACAATCAGCCAGTTCATAGGCCGCCATTATATTTTTCGCATAACGCATAGAGAGAGGTGTCCATACACCGTACGCACGTAATTTACTCCAAGATATACTTCCATACTTGAGTCCCGAATAGACACGGCTACTATTAATGATAAAATCCGGTTGATGTTTTTTCAAAATCTCACTTATAGTCTGTATACTATCAAGGTCACATTCTGATTCTATAAAAATTTTACTCTGTAACTGTTTCCTAATCGTAGCAGCAGTCTTCACAATATTAACATCCTTAAGCATCTTTTCCGAATTACGACCAACTACAACAATGCGTAACTGAGGATCAGACAGACTTAATAAATAGTCAAGTAAATACAACCCTACACTACCTAAACCAATAATCATGATGACTATTGGAGAATTATTTTCAATCTTGCCTTGCAATAAGGCTAATTTTTCATTTATATTTTTCATTTTGTCAATAGTGAATTTACTTTCTGATAATCCGCAACTGTATTACAATTAAACCAAGTGTTCAAAGCAATAAAGTTCAAATCGCTTACAGGAATATTATCAAAATAAGCTTGAATTATTTCCAAATTAGTACCTTGTATTTGTTTGGGAGACAATAGGCTGATAACCGAGTTCAATTTGCTTAAAGAAGTAAATTTCCAAATTTGGCCAGAATTATAAATGGCTTTTATAGGAGAAGGAATAGATAACAAACTATGATTAGTGTCATAAATATAATGAACTTTGTCAATTTCATCAACATATAAGGCCACAGCTTTCTCAGAAGTAATAAATTCATGATTAACCGTAATCACATCATACAATGATTTTTTTACCAAAGAAAAACTTTCATTATCAAAATACAAATCCCCCTCAACAAAAATAATTTCGTTCGCAACCTCAGGAACTCTTTCAACACCTTTAATCAAGCTATATCCGGACCCATAATCTTTATAATGAGCATTATATACTAATTCTATTTGCGGTCCAAGATTGCTCAAATATTTTTCGGCATACATTACCAATTCATCATACAAATACCCTCCAACAATGATAACACGCTCAAAATCAAGCACTTTACACACAATCTGGTACAATAAAGAATGTGTAGGGGAATCCTCGTAATATAAACACTTTAACACGTTTCTCGAGGTATCGCGATTAAAACGGCTTGATATTCCCGCAACTGTTACAATCAGAACTTTCATTTTTTCAAACTTTCAACACACATATCCAATCCTTCAGAAAGCGAAACGATCGGTACCCAACCAGTTCTTTTACGAATTTTGTCTGTATTCAAAATCCTACGCTCAGGATCAGATGCACGATATCCCTCAAAATGAATTGTTGGATTATAGATGTCTAATTTGGAACCAATCATAGAAACAAGGTCTAATATTGAGATTTCTTCATCAGTAGCAACATTATAAACAGTTCCATCCAACGCCATATCCGATTGCATCAGCGCAAGTACAGCACGGCAACTATCAATATTATGTAAGAAAGAGCGCCTATTCTTTTTAGAATTCTCTAATAAGATTACTTCTTTATCTTCCAATAAACTATTAATAATATGGGGAATTATATGCTTAGCAAAACGTTCATGATTACTATAGACATTAGCAAAACGAATGGAGCAACCTCTAATATAACCTTTATCAACAGCATCTTTTAAAAAAAATTCCGTCAGCAACTTTCCCACCGCATAGCTTGTACGCTGACTATGTTCCGCTGAGGCAAGTACAAGATAATCATCTTCTTTCACACCTCCATTTTCATTCCACGATTGCATCGAATAAACTTCAGAAGTAGAACAATTGATAAAAATAGCAGCATCAAGGCTTATTGCCTGGTTAAGAAAATCCCGCATAGACAAAACATTTGTTTGGAATGTATGCTCCACTTCATAGAAATGTTCTGTATGTACTACTGCGGCACAATTTATATAGATTACTTGCGCAAAATCATTTCGCACTCTCAAAATCCCTTCTTTAACATGTGACATCTGACTTTCATTGTTCAAATCATATTCAAAGAAATGAAAATGAGAAGATTCCATAATGTCTTGTACCGAATCCAAAGAACTGGCAAAAAAATTATCAAAACCAATTACCGAATGTCCTGCTTTCAGAAGTTGCCGAGCCAATTCACTGCCCGTCATACCTGTCACACCACTAATCACATATAAATTATTCATGTCAATATATTATCTATATACCTGTTAATATTCTATCTTTATAAAAAGGATCGATGCCGTCCGGATACAAATTCCGCTCTGACTCAATATCATAAGACACAGCATTAAAATGTACTGAGCCGCTATCGACTTCTATATATACATATTGCGCACGAGGATTCTGATTCCTAGGCTGTCCCACAGAACCAGGATTTATAAAAACTGTCTTTTTTTTGTTTCGAAGATCAGGACGGTCCACTTTAAAATAAGACTCCATATAATGAGGCTGGTGTGTATGCCCGGAAAAAACATAATCATAAGTACTATAACGAATATCATGAATCTTCTCTGGCAGTAACTTGCCCCAATAAGGGTCAGCAATATCACCATGTAGAAATAGTATATTCTTTCCTGATAAATTTATAGAAAAAAAACCTTTCTGATTCATCCTATTTTGAATATAAGAATAAGATGAATCTGAAAGCACAGATGATGTATATTCCAACAAACGTTTACCTCTCTCTGTGGAAAAATGGCTCAAATCCAAATCTAATAAAGCTTTTTCATGATTTCCCATCAAGTTTACAATAACAGGGCACGAAATCTGATTTAATGCATTAATAACTTCATTGGGACGCATACCGTAATTAACAATATCTCCCAATGAAACAATCGCATCTGGCTGATATTTAGAGAAAGCATCATCTAAAACAGCAAGTAGTGCAGTTAAATTCGCATGTATGTCAGAAAGAATAATTAATTTATCCATTGGTAATAAAGTCCATAAAATGCTCTTTATTCTCTACCGGAGTAGTCGTAGGGCGACCCAGATCATCACGTGAATCGATCCGGACCTTAATTTCAAGAAGAACCGGGCCGGACAGGCCGGACAGCTTCTCAAGCGCACACGAAAGCCCTTCCTTGTCGGAGGCAGTCAGTACATGCGCATAACCGCAACCTTTCGCTATCGAGGCGATATCCAGACGGAAACCGAGCGTGGGTTGACCGCCGACAGATTCATGCGCACCGTTGTTGAAAAGGACGTGCCTGTAATTCTTGGGAGAAAGATCGCCGATATTGCTGACAGCACCCATGTGCATGATAAAGGCACCGTCACCGTCAAGACAGTAGACACGGCGGTCAGGCTTCTCAAGGGCAATCCCCAGGGCAATGGAAGAACTGTGCCCCATGGAACCCACAGTTAGGAAATCCCTTGCGTGCCCCTGCCCTTTCGATTCACGGTACTCGAAAAGCTCACGGGAGAGCTTGCCCGTGGTGGAAACCACAATGTCATTGTCCCCGAGGTGGTCGACAACCTGCATTAACGCCTCCTCGCGGGACAGAGGATAGTCATTCAAGGCTTCCTGACGCAATTTATATTTTCCAAACGTATCTTTACGGATGACAATCGCATGGGGAATCGACCGGCTCTTCGCCGAGACAACCGCGTCATGGATCTGCGCCAGGGCCTCGTCTTCATCCGTATCCAGAATTATAAAAGGAATTTTCATGGCTTTCAGAAGATCAAGGGTAACCTCGCCCTGCTTCTTATGCTGGGGTTCGTCTTTCGTGCCGGGCTCACCGCGCCAGCCGACCAGCAAAAGAAGAGGAAGGCTGTACACTTTCTCATCCGCAAGGGACAAGAGGGGATTCACCGTATTTCCCAGACCGGAGTTCTGCATATAAACCAAAGGAACGTTGCCAGAAGCCATATAATAACCGCAGGCAATGCCCACCGCGGAACCTTCATTGGCGGCGATGATATGCTTACCACGCGGAGCATGATCCGTGATATAGGCGCAAATATTCTTCAAAAGGGAATCGGGAACACCCGTAAAGAAGTCAACACCGTGATGAAGGAACGTATCGTATATCTTTTCTACACTTACCATAACCGTCTGATTTATTTAGTGCCCGGAATCAATTCCAGAATTTCCTTGATAGGCATACAAAGCGGACGGACCTCCTCGGCGCGCTCGTTTTCAAGGATGGTCCTGGCCACGTTCATCATGGCCGGGTAAGCGGCACGGAGAAGGTGGTTGGCGTAAATGACTACGTTGGCACCCCATTCGTGAAGTTCGGATTCGTGCACATGGTCATAAGTCGTCGGAACAACGACAATGGGAACATGGGCGTATTCTTTGCGGAAAGTCCGGCAGAACTCACGGATATCCTCACCCGACTTATCCTTGCTGTGGATCATGATGCCGTCCGCACCCGCCTGTACATAGGCATAAGCACGTTCGAGGGCATCACTCATGGGTTTGCCGGCAATAAGGCTTTCGATACGCGCAATGATCATAAAGTCACCGGTGACCTGGGCATTCTTCCCTGCTCTGATCTTATCGCAGAAACCCTCGATACTATCCTGAGTCTGGATAGCGTCAGTACCAAAAAGGGAATTCTTCTTCAGACCGACTTTATCTTCAATGATTACCGCAGAAATGCCGTGACGTTCCAGAGTGCGCACAGTAAAGACAAAGTGTTCGATCTTGCCACCCGTGTCTCCATCAAAAATAATAGGCTTGGTGGTGCATTCAAGGATATTGTTCAGGTCCTGTAAACGGGTGGTAAGGTCGACCGCTTCAATATCCGGTTTACCCTTACTCGTAGAGTCGGTCAGGCTGCTGGACCACATGCCGTCAAAGACCTCGCGCTTATCACCCTTCTGGACTTCAAGATTCTCAATAATCAGACCGCAAAGACCGTCGTGAGCCTCCAGGATACGGACCACAGGCTTGGCCTGGATCAGGCGGCGGAGGGACTTAAGACGTACGTCAGGGGTAGTCCCGATCGCCTTGATATCCTTGTCGAGCGAGGAGGAGTTGATGCCCCGGGTATAAGGGATCTCAATAACCTTGCCCCCCTGAGCGTCCATCACCTCAAAAACCTGTTCGCGCACCTCGCGCAACGGGCCCGTTTTCCAGTCGTCACCGTGGATGATATAGTCAGGCTTGAGTTTTTCCAGATTCGGAACATAGCTCCAATCCTCCTGGGGAACAACTTCGCAAACCCCTTTGATATTCTCAACAACCTCCTTACGCTGATCATAGGTAAGGTAAGGGAGGCGTTTGTGTTCGGCGATGGCCTTGTCCGTCAGCAGACCGACGATGACATCACCGTATTTAGTAGCTTCATGAATAATATGGATCAGCCCCGGATGCATGATATCCGCGGTCATACCGACATAGATTTTCTTGTTCATATATGGAAAAGATTTGTTTTTAACAATAGCGGATGATGTGCTCCTCGGCATACGAAAGGTCGGCTTCATCATCGATTTCATACCATTTAAGACCCTCCACCCTGAGCACACGGACAGGGGAAACGGAACGGGACATGCGGAGCAGTTCGTACTCGTAACCCAGTTTAGGCTGGGACTCCAGGATGGTCGCATAATCGGCGCACATCCGGCGGTAGAAAGTATTGGAAAGTTTATGGATACCGACCAGCTCGCCTTTTGCCTCAAGGGCGTTCTTGTCTACCGAACAGGAAGTAAGGATGTGATTGCGGTCATATTCCACATAATACTGATCCTGGAACTTGGTCAGAGAAGAGACAAGCATCACATCCGGGAATTCGTCATCCAGTAGCGAGAGGATGGCCTTGCGTTCAAAAACAAGGTCCGATTCAAGCAGCAGGAAACTGTCATCGCCTATCACGTCACGCGTATTGTACAGAGTGTACATACTGTTAGTATCGGCATAGCGGGGACTGAAACAGGTCTCTATCTGGGGGAAATCCGCCTGAAGGGCTTCATAAGCCTCTTTTTTATAACCCGTACCGAAGATGATACGTTCGATACCGCAGGAAAGAAGGGTTTCGATAGAGCGGATAATCATAGGTTTTCCACCAACCTCCACAAAACCTTTGGGCACAAGCTCGGTATAATGCCCGAAGCGGGTACCAAGACCGGCAGCCATGATCATTGCTGTTTTAATCATGAATTTCAGAGGGAATTAATATAAGTGAATTCAATTGTTGCTTGAAATAACAGTAAATCGCAAAAATCGACAGGATAGAAACAAATCCTGAAAAAAGGGCAGTACGCATTAGCATGACAGTCCAGGAAATGTCAGCAGAAACGAAGTTCTTGACCATAAACACACCCGTAGTGCCCAGATAGCCGAAAGAATCGGCCAAATAAATAATAAGAACAGCCGTACTAACCACCCTAAGGGAAGCAATCAGGCGTTCTATCAGGTAAGTGAAAGGAATATACCCCATATACAGACCAAGACCGGAAAGAATCATCCACCAAATAGGAGAAAGAAAACCGTACACATAAAGCAATGTGGAAAAAACCATTAAGGAACCGCCTGTAACGGCAATGCAATAAATGATATTAAGAGCCAAACGGTTATTACGGACAAACACAATCAGGAACATCAGTACAAGGACAAAAACGGCAATGGGAACCTCTGTCTGAGTAAAGATCATTGCACCTTCAATATGGAGCTCCTTCCAAATATCGGCAGCGAAAGAGTCACGAAGCTCACGGAACACGGTCAGGGCACCGTAAAAAACAACCAGCATGCAGATTCCCCAGAAGAATTGCCTCAAAAATTTACGCCTGTCTTTACCATCCATCGGAGCACGTTTGGTACGCTGTATGATATCTTGCTCATTGGGAGCCGGAATCTGATTGAGAAGCCAGCTGCAAAGCAACATAACAGGGTATACCAACAAACCGGTGGTAAAAGGCATCCAATATTCCGACACATGCAAATTATCCATCACGAATTGTCCCAAGGTTTTCACCAAACCGGAAGAGACTATCAAAGCAACGCTCAGCCCGACATTCAATATTTCACTGATACGACGCCCTTCGATATAGCTAAAAATGACACCCCAGATCATACCCAGGGGAAGACCGCTCAGAAAAATAGAACACACCTTCAAAGGAACCGGAAGAAGTGCAAAACCCAACAAAGCAACTTCGGAAAAAGTAAGCAGCCCTATTATATAATAGATGCGGTGACCCGCTTTCATCGAAGGCAAAATACGAACACCGATGAACTTGGAAAGGGCGTAGCCGATAATCTCAGAAAGGACATACAGGATTTTGACATCGAATCCCCAAAGAATCTCACCTTCATAAATGGCTGCGGTAAATGGCTTACGGTAGGCATAGGCACAAGTATAAACCAGAAAAATCAAAACGCTGGCATAGAGAGCCAAAACGTAAAGGGGAGAACGGGAAAGAAAGGAACGAATCATTCGTGTAGTTCGCTGTACGGATAAGGATTAGCTTCCAAATTATTCAAACTTTCAGCTATTTCTTTTTCAGCTTTTAAAAGTTCTCGATTGCTCCAACTTTCTATGATAGTATGCGCCTCTTTCGCCAACTCCTCTTCAAACACCTCACCATAACAATAAGTCAACAACTGGCATTTCAATAAAGTAGCAGGAAGTTGGTCAAGCACGTCCCAACAACGATTGAGAACAACTTGCTTTTTCTCCTCCTTGTCACCCTGATTATAGATGGTTGCATTGTAACCCATCAATAATGCCAGACAGATGTTTGCTTCCTCTTCGGGAGTAGCACCACGCTGAGGATACAACGCATCGGATTGTTCTAAAACTTCTTTGTTCAACTGACGGAAATGATCGGTATAAATAGGAGCACCATCCACACCTAAATAGAGTAACTCGTGCGCGAGACTCTGTAATTGTTCAATTTGAGAAGTGAGTGTATTCATAATTTAAATGACACGTAAATAACTTTTAGGAACTTTGACGCTGGCGCTCAATACACCGGCAATACGAATAACAACATAAGTTTTGTTGGCCTCGCTGGCAAGTTCGCCCTCGACACCACAGAAATCACCTTTAACTACCTGAACCCTGCTACCGACAGATAAATGGTCATTATCGAAACTGACGCCATTCGGATCTAAATCCATGACAAATATGAAGTCCTGCATCTGTTTATCAGGAACTATCAGCATAGCCCTGGTAAGCAGGTCTTTCATATAAAAAAGCTGGATATTGTATTTATTAGAAATATCACAAGCATCTTGCTTGGTAGCTTGGATGAAGATAAGATTCTTAATAACAGGGACTTCCACCCGTTTTCGACGATACTTCAACTGCCGGATGACAAACTGAGTGGGAAGATAGTAATTGAGATCAAGTTCAGTCTTCAATTTTTCAAGAGAGTCACGAATAGCAAACTCTTGTTTATCTCGGGTACGGGCGGCAAACCAATACTTCTGTTGTTCAGACATTTACGATTTATACTTGGGGAAATTTTCCTTTGTTTCGGGTGCGCTTCGCGGTTTGAACGAGACATCTTTTCTCTTTCAAACCGTCAAATTTTACGAAACTTTTTTAGAAGTTGAGAACGAACGAATGTGTTTCAAAAAACGTTCGTCTTTTGAAACAGCATTTTTTGAGTTTTTTTCGATGAAAAAATGAATATTGTAAAGTTGCTGAGCAGAGAACTTTTTTTGCTCTATATGTGTTTGAAAATCAACAATATAAAATCTTTAATAAAATTTTATCCACTAAATATTTTGTACATTAAAACAGACTCCTTACCTTTGTTCAATCAAACGAACGTTTTTTGAAACAACGCCTATATCTTAAGATAAATAACTAATAACAAGATCCTTACACTTCAAGATTCTCCCTTTAAACTAAAAAAACTCCGGTATTCTTTTATATTTATATTTTTTTATACAAACTTTGTCCTTTCATAAATTCATTTAATAACTAACATTATGGAAGAAAAAAAGTAGTTATCTCATTGAATGATAACTTAGTAACCATCGAAGTAAATGGAAAAGTAATCTTTGCGGGTAAAGCCGACTTGCAATTCAGCCTCAATCAAAAGGTTAGAGAACCACTACGCATCACAAAAGGCAAAGGAAAGCTAATGGAGGCACTTACCGAAAGCTTTATCAAAGGCGGAATCAACAGCATGGAAAACAGACCCATTGAAGAACTACAGGAAACAATAAAAGAATATCTCACCTTTGAATATCAGCGCAAAGGCATTGCTACAGAGCCCAATAAACGTTCTTTTCTATCAGAGCTGAAAAAATATGCCAGAGCATTCCGAAAAAAGCGAGATGAAAGCGAATAACCGATTGTTAAAATCCTGTAAAAGCCCCTTTCTAAAGTACTTTTACAGGATTAGTCTATTCAAAACTTATTACCGTACTTTGCCATGGGTAAAAATAAAAGCCCGACAATAACTCATTAATAAACTTTAAAAAATCAATTATGAAAAAGAACAGGAAAGCAGTATCGAAAAACGAAATGATGAAAGGAAAATGGAAAAGACAAATCATGCTCGAAAAGGACTACACAGAACAGTGCTCCGAATGGATGGCAGAACGACTGGAAGCCCTCATAGAATATATGCAATATGGACATGCAGCCGTAGCTTATATGAAACAGGACGGAACATTCAAACTGGTGAAAGGAACATTGGTGGGATACGAAAAAGATTTCGGAAAGCAGTATGATCCGATGGAAATAAAAAACACAGTGGTCTACCGGGATGTGGAGCAACAAAGGTGGATGACCTTCAAAATAGAGAATTTCATGGAATGGAGAGCGATCGTATAGGAGAATCTTTCAGTGACCAATTAATCAGTAACATAACAACTTAACAATTATGGCAACAACATACGATGGAATAAATTACTTTCCAATAGCTGTGAATTTTATGGAAGAGAACGCAATGGAGGTAATAGAAGCAAAATATGGCATGAAAGGACTCGCGATTGTACTGAAACTCCTATGCAAAATATATAAAGAAGGATATTATATTCCGTGGGGTGAGGAACAATGCCTTATTTTCGCCAACAAGACGGGAAAAGAGGCAGACGCAGAAGAGGTGCAGGGGATTATCAAGATAATGATCGAGAAAGGAATGATAGACAGGGGAAGCTATGCGGAACATAAAGTACTGACCTCTGAAGCAATACAAAAAGTATGGATAGAGGCAACCAAGCGAAGAAAGAGGAACTGGACAGCCATGCCTTATCTACTGATAAAACCGAAAGAGACATGTAATGAAGAAAAGACCGTCTGCACGCAAAATGTAGAGCAGGATACAGGCTCTGATGCAAAAAATGCATGCAATACCGAACAAAGTAAAGTAAAGCAAAGTAGAGAATTTCCCCCCTCAGCTCCCCCAAGGGGGAAGGAAGAGGAAGTCAATGCTACGCCGGTCAGTATGCCCGGATACGCATTTAATACAATGACACACAACTACGTGGGATTAATGGGAAACCTGGAACGATTCGGAATAACAGACGAAAAAGAGATCGAAGCAATCCTGCGACTGTCAGATTACGGGAGAAAAGGAACCCCTGTATGGAAACTGATTTGCAGCACGAACTGGAGTAACATCGGAGCAAAAGGAAAATACATGATCGCAGCGTTGAACCGGGCAAAGAAAAGAAGCGGAACCTAAAAAGAACTTTTCTGACAAACAGTACATTTTTATATTCTGGAAAATACTGTTTGCTTGCAGTCAATTAAAGAATGCAGCTGTTTTCCTCCGGAAACGGGCACTGATTCTCAAGGGATTGAAAAGCGATTCAAAAAGCACTAATACGAAGTTAAAATCGTGACTTCAGGAAGTTAACTTCCCGAAGATACGATTTTAACTTCGTAAAATTATGATATTAACTTCGTAAACAACAAGATGTTAACTTCGTAAACGGCATCATCCGGACATCAAAGCAATCAAAAAAGATTGTCAGACTATAGTATTTCAGTCAGTTGCCAGACTTGTATGTGACGAATCCCTTCTTTGGAGGGCAATGTGGTATCGTCCATAGAAACGACCCACTTTTCATAATTGTCTTGTATCATCTCCAGCGTGTTGTACATTTGCTCCACTTGAAAATCATCATTGAGTAGAGGTGCACATTGCAAATACACAATGCGGTCTTTCTTCCTGCCAACAAAATCGACCAGTTTGCCTCCTCGAAGCACACCTACAAAAACGGTATATCCGGCACGCCGCAGTTCCAGATAAACCTGGTTCTCAAAGCAGGATTTTCGGGAACCGGCAAAAAAAGGATACAGATGGCGCATAAATGCCCAATCGTTAATATAGTATTTGCAGCTACCCAGAAGAATCTCTTTACTGCGGATCTGATAACGTTCCACGCGATGAATCAGAGAGGTGTCTTCCAGATAACAGATATAATTGGCAACCGTATCATAACTCGTCTTCCGGTTCTGGGCAGCAAAGTGACTGACCAACTGACCGATGGTAATCAACTCAGCGAGATGGGTGCACAAATAGACGAACACATCTTCGAGCAGGCGAGCATCCTTAATCCGATATCGACGGATGATATCACGAAACAGAATCGTATCGCGGAGAGCGGAAATGGCTTTCCATCCGGCCTCCGCATCCGGAAGATTGAAAAGAATGGGTAGTGCCCCCTTATCCATATATTCCGCGTAATTTTTGCCGGTAGCCTCTACCCTCTCCAATATCCTGTGCTCGGAAAAGCTAAAGGGAAATATCTCAAAACTGACGTAATGTCTGGCCAAAAGCTTCTCGGCTTCACCCGAAAGCATATCCTGGTTGGAACCACTGATAAACAGCTCGCAAGTATCTACAAAGTCCTGTGAATGGGAATGGACAAAATGTTCCCAGCCCTCCACTTTTTGTATTTCTTCAATAAAAATATAGACTTTACCTACCGGATGGATTTTCTCACGATAGATAAAAAGCAAGTCGTCCAGATCACGATATCCGGAAAGTACGCCCGAATCTGTGAACTTCTTACTTATATATAGAATGTTCCGTGGTGAAACACCATCGGCAATCAACTGATAGATGATCTGCCGCAACAGGCATCCTTTACCTACCCCTCTCTGTCCGGTCAGGACCTTTACAAGGCGGTTACCTACATACCCGAATATACGGTTTGTGTAACTTTTACGGGCAAATTCCACTTTCGGAAGTTTTCCATTCCAGTAGTTGGATGATACCAATTCATCAAATATATCATTCATATACGAATTTATTTAAAATAAAATTCATTATATAAAATAGAATAGATATTTTAATATTAAAAAGCATAATATTCATTTCTATTTTAATAAATTACAGCAAAGATAAGTTTTTTCCGTTGAAAAAAGAAAATAATTCAGCAGATAGATTGCCCGTTCTTATGAAAATACCGAATATTGCATCGTCAAAAAGATTATAAACTCAAAACAATAGACATGAAAAAAGCTCTTATTTCAGGTATTACCGGACAGGATGGTTCATTCCTCGCCGAGTTTCTTCTTCAGAAAGGTTACGAAGTACACGGCATCCTGCGCCGTTCATCTTCTTTCAATACAGGCCGGATCGAACACTTGTACTTTGATGAATGGGTGCGCGATATGAAACAGAAACGTACAGTCAACCTGCACTACGGAGATATGACCGACTCAAGTTCACTGATCCGCATCATCCAGCAAGTACAACCCGACGAAATATACAACCTGGCGGCACAAAGCCACGTAAAAGTATCGTTCGACGTACCGGAATATACCGCCGAGGCGGATGCACTCGGTACATTGCGTATGCTTGAAGCTGTCCGCATCCTGGGACTGGAAAAACAGACACGCATCTACCAGGCTTCCACTTCCGAACTCTACGGAAAAGTACAGGAAGTGCCGCAAAGCGAAACGACTCCGTTCTATCCACGTTCTCCGTATGGAGTAGCCAAGCAATACGGTTTCTGGATCACCAAGAACTATCGTGAAAGTTACGGAATGTTTGCCGTAAACGGTATCTTATTCAATCACGAGAGTGAACGCCGTGGCGAGACTTTCGTAACCCGTAAGATCACGCTGGCAGCAGCACGCATTGCACAAGGCGAACAGGATAAATTATATTTGGGTAACCTGGATGCCAAGCGTGACTGGGGCTATGCCAAAGATTATGTAGAATGTATGTGGCTGATCCTGCAACATGACGTACCCGAAGATTTCGTAATCGCTACCGGCGAAATGCATACCGTCCGCGAATTCTGTACACTGGCATTTGCCGAAATAGGCATCAACCTGCGTTGGGAAGGCGAAGGCGTCAATGAGAAAGGAATCGACACGGCCACCGGCAAAGTACTGGTAGAGGTCGACCCGAAATACTTCCGCCCTGCCGAAGTGGAACAATTGCTCGGTAACCCGACCAAAGCCAGAACCGTATTGGGATGGAATCCATGCAAAACACCATTCCCGGAACTGGTAAAAATCATGGTACGCCACGATATGGCCAAAGTGAAAAGAATGATTGCGACTAAACATGATTGACAGAATGGATAAAAACGCAAAAATTTATGTAGCCGGACACCACGGACTGGTGGGTTCGGCTATATGGAAAAACCTGCAGGAAAAGGGATATACGAATCTGGTGGGACGCACACATAAGGAACTGGACTTATTGGACGGTGCGGCCGTAAAGCAGTTTTTTGATGAGGAAATGCCGGAGTACGTGTTTTTGGCTGCCGCTTTTGTCGGAGGGATCATGGCCAATAGTATCTACCGTGCGGACTTTATCTATAAGAACTTACAGATACAGCAGAACGTGATCGGAGAAAGTTTCCGGCATCAGGTGAAAAAACTGCTCTTTCTGGGCAGTACCTGCATCTATCCGAGGGATGCCGAACAGCCGATGAAAGAGGACGTCTTGCTCACTTCTCCACTGGAATATACCAATGAACCTTATGCCATAGCCAAAATAGCCGGACTGAAAATGTGCGAAAGCTTCAACCTGCAATATGGAACGAACTACATCGCCGTGATGCCGACCAACCTGTATGGGCCGAACGATAACTTTGACTTGGAACGCAGTCATGTGCTGCCTGCCATGATCCGTAAAATTCACTTGGCACACTGCTTGAAAAAAGGAGATTGGGAGGCCGTGCGTAAAGATATGAACCTGCGTCCGGTAGAAGGCATCAGTGGTGCCAACTCCAACGAAGAAATCCTCCGGATTCTCCGGAAATACGGCATTACTGAAACGGAGGTGACACTTTGGGGAACAGGAACGCCTCTAAGGGAATTTCTTTGGAGTGAAGAAATGGCAGATGCCAGTGTCTTCGTAATGGAACATGTGGACTTCAAGGATACCTACAAAGCCGGTGCAAAAGACATCCGCAACTGCCACATCAATATAGGTACCGGCAAAGAAATTACAATCCGCGAACTGGCCGGACTGATTGTAAATACAGTCGGCTATCAGGGTAAACTGACTTTTGACAGCAGTAAACCGGACGGAACCATGCGAAAACTTACCGATCCGTCGAAATTGCACAACCTCGGATGGCATCATAAGATTGATATTGAAGAGGGGGTACAGAGAATGTACGAGTGGTATCTGGGATAATCATTCACCACAGAGGGCATAGGAGGATACAGAGTGATAAAATAGAAAAGAAAACAGAACTTCTATGTCCTCTGTGTACCCTGTAGTGAATACAGTGAAACCTGCAAAAGAAAAATTTAAATAGCTTCCAAGCTTTCAAATCTCAATTAAATAGCTATATTTGCACAATTTATCATCAAATGTGCAAAAAACAATGGAACAAAGTTTTATAGCTTACATTGAAAATAGTATTAAGAATAATTGGGATCTGGACGCCCTGACAGATTATAAAGGTGCCACCCTACAGTATAAAGACGTAGCCCGCAAAATAGAAAAGCTCCACATCATCTTTGAAGAAAGCGGAATCCGCAAAGGAGACAAAATAGCCGTTTGCGGAAGAAATAGTTCCCATTGGGGAGTTACTTTCCTCGCGACTCTCACTTATGGAGCGGTTATCGTCCCCATCTTACACGAATTCAAAGCTGATAACGTACACAACATCGTCAATCACTCGGAGGCCAAACTCCTGTTTGTAGGAGACGTGGTCTGGGAAAACCTCAATGAGTCTGCCATGCCATTGCTTGAAGGTATCCTGATGATGAACGATTTTACGTTACTGGTATCACGTAGCGAACGACTGACCCACGCACGTGAACACCTCAACGAAATGTTCGGGAAGAAATTCCCCAAAAATTTCCGTAAGGAACATATCGAATATCATAAGGATCAGCCTGAAGAATTGGCTGTTATCAACTATACCTCGGGAACCACCAGCTATTCAAAAGGTGTAATGCTCCCCTATCGCAGCTTATGGTCGAATACGGCTTTCGCTTTCGAGGTACTTCCACTGAAAGCAGGTGATAAGATCGTATCCATGCTGCCGATGGCACACATGTACGGACTGGCCTTCGAGTTCCTGTATGAATTTGCGGTAGGTTGCCAGATTTACTTCCTCACCCGCATGCCGAGCCCGAAGATTATCTTCCAGGCGTTTGCCGACGTGAAACCCAATCTGATCGTGGCTGTTCCGCTGATTATTGAAAAGATCATCAAGAAGAGCGTACTTCCGAAGTTGGAGACTCCTACCATGAAGCTGCTGCTTAAAGTGCCGATTATCAATGATAAGATTAAAGCAACGGTACGCGAAGAGATGATAAAAGGCTTTGGCGGCAACTTTGAAGCTGTCATTGTAGGTGGAGCCGCCTTCAACCAGGAGGTGGAACAATTCCTGAGAATGATCGACTTCCCTTATACAGTGGGCTATGGTATGACCGAGTGCGGTCCTATCATTTGTTATGAAGACTGGAAACGCTTCAAACCGGGATCATGTGGAAAAGCAGCACTCAACATGGAAGTGAAAGTCCTTTCACCCGATCCGGAAAACGTAGTAGGCGAAATTGTCTGCAAAGGTCCGAACGTAATGTTAGGCTACTATAAGAATGAAGAGGCTACCGCCCAGGTGATCGATAAAGACGGATGGTTACATACCGGTGACCTTGCCCTAGAAGATGCTGAAGGCAACATCACAATTAAGGGACGCAGCAAGAATATGTTATTGAGTGCCAGCGGACAAAATATCTATCCGGAAGAAATAGAAGATAAGCTGAACAATCTGCCGTACGTGGCCGAAAGTATTATCGTACAGCAGAATGACAAACTGGTGGGACTGGTTTATCCGGATTTTGACGAAGCCTTTGCGCATGGTCTGAAAAATGAAGACATGGAACGGGTGATGGAAGAAAACCGGATTACCTTGAACGAAATGCTTCCTGCCTACAGCCAGATTTCGAAAATGAAAATCTATCCGGAAGAGTTTGAAAAGACTCCGAAGAAGAGTATCAAACGCTTCTTATATCAAGAGGCAAAAGGATAAAAGCAGTCTCTATCTTTCTTAAAAAAACATCGATTACGCAGATTTGCATAGATTTTAATAGGATAATCCGTGCAAATCTGCGTAATTTGCGTTCTAAAAATTTAGCTTATGAAGAAAATAATTCTTGTAGCAGCTCTTCTTTCGGCTGCAGTCTGTCTGCCTGCACAGAATAAAGGCGGAAACAAAAGTGGGGGAATCAATCTTTCTTTATGGAAAAAAGCATGTACGCAACCACTTGACAGTACACAGACTACATATGTCAACCTGGGGCTTTTCTCGGCAATGCATAAGTTGCACGGTGTAGGCTTCAATGCCTTCGGAAGTATGGTACAGAACAATATGAACGGTGTGCAGATTTCCGGATTGGCCAACCTTGCGGGAGGAAGCATGCATGGAGTGCAGATTGGAGGTATCAGTAACGTAAACGGCAACAATCTGGCAGGATTGTCTGTTTCGGGACTTGTCAACATCACCGGAAACAAAGCAAAGGGTGTACTGATTACGGGTTTAAGCAACATTGCCGGAGACAATATGCGCGGACTGATGATGAGTGGTATCATGAATATCACAGGAGATAAAGCCGCAGGTGTACAATTGGCAGGCCTTGCCAACGTAACCGGTGAGGAATATGACGGACTTATGATGTCGGGATTGCTCAACGTGGTAGGAGAAGAAATGAACGGACTGCAACTTTCCGGACTTGCCAATGTAACCGGGGGACAAATGAACGGAGTGCAATTGGGACTGTTCAATTTTGCCTCTAAGGCAAAAGGTTTGCAGATCGGACTGTTCAACTATCATAAGGAAGATATGAAAGGACTTCAGCTGGGACTGGTCAATGCCAACCCGCAGACCAAGGTACAGTTAATGGTCTTCGGAGGAAACAGCACCAAAATCAATGTAGGTGCACGTTTCAAGAACAAACTCTTCTACACTATCCTCGGTGGAGGCACACACTATCTTGATTTTGACGATAAATTTTCTGCGGCATTATTCTATCGGGCAGGCCTTGAACTTCCACTCTACAGAAACTTGTTTGTAAGCGGTGATTTAGGCTATCAGCACATCGAAACTTTCCGGAATAAAAAGGTGGAAGGCATTCCGGCACGTCTTTATGCCTTGCAGGCACGCCTCAACCTGGAGTATCGGTTTACAGATAAATTCGGTTTGTTCGTCACAGGCGGATACGGTGGCAGCCGTTACTATAACAAAGCCAGGACCTACGACAAAGGCGTGATTGCGGAAGCAGGAGTGGTTCTGTTCTAATTGATTCACAGCCAAACGACACAGCGTCTCACAGAGGAATAATTTTAATATAAACTCTGTGAGACGCTGTGTTATTCTGTGGTGAACCTGATCAGACCTTCTCCTTTATCAAACCGATCCGGTATGCTACCAACAACTTCTTTAAATCCAGAATTTGCGTTACGAGCTCTTTTCCCTTATCGGTATCTTTCACCATCATTCGTTGTGAATTGAACTCGATGACGAAGGTAGTCGACTTAATGTCCTGTCCCTCTTCGATGGCTTTCTGTGTAGACTGGAAAGGGTCATGCTGCACCAACTGCAAACCATGTGAATGATATACCAGCGTATATCCGGCAATACCGGTCTCCGGCTGATAAGCTTTCGAAAAACCACCGTCGATGACCAGCAATTTTCCACCGGCTTTCATCGGCTGCTCGCCTTTAATGGTCTTTACCGGCACATGACCGTTGATGATATGAGTATGCTGCCCTGTCACTCCGAATTCTTCAAGAATCCGGTCACAGATTTCTTCTTTGTTACGCAAAGCATAATAATATCCTTTCGTCTCTTTATGCAGGCTCTTATCCGCAATGAAATAACGTTCGAACGTAGCCATCTTGTCTTTGTCGAACGAAGGGGCATCCGGTCCGCACCACAGATACCAGATGTAATCCATGGCAAAGCGTTTCTCTTCTTCATCATCTTCATCAAAATAAGCCGTACGAATCAATTGGTCTATCTTGTCCAGCAAGTTCTTCCCCCAATACTCTTTACCGCAGATATTCACGTGCTTGAAACTTCCATCCTCGTTGAGAGGCACAGAGGCATGATAAAGCAAATTGGAATTGCACACCAGATACATACCTCCATAGGTAAAGAGGCAACGCATGTGTTTTTTGAGTTTCTCGCTGTTCATAAACGAGTAATGTATCTTTTCTATCAATTCCTGCTCTTCATCAGTCAGACGATAAGGATCTGCAGGATCCACCGTAGGGAAGTTGGTATCGCGCAACGGATATTCTTTGCCTTCATAAACAAATACTCCCCGTTCAAAGTCGATTTTCTCAAGCAACTTGCGACCACCCATTCCGAACTCCGGACGACGATTAATAATGTTTGCCTCCAGCTTAAACTGAATGATGGTAATAGCTTTATGCATCTGGGTTATCAGCCTCAAGGTCTTCTCGTTATAAGTAGAATCGGCAAAGTTGGTCTTAGGTGCAAAGATGGTACAGGGATCATCCGCATAAGTATCCATCGCAAAAGTGGCAAGAGGCAAAAGATTGATGCCATACCCATCTTCCAATGTCCCCAGATTGCCGTAACGCATCGAGAGACGGATCACGTTGGCCATACAAGCTTCATTACCCGATGCTGCACCCATCCAGAGGATATCGTGATTTCCCCATTGGATATCGAAATTGTGATAATCACACAAAGTATCCATTATGATATGGGCACCCGGACCACGATCGTAGATATCGCCCACGATATGGAGTGAATCGATCGTAAGACGCTGTATCAGATTACACATGGCAATGATAAAGTCGTCAGCGCGGCGAGTGGAAATAATGGTACTGATAATCACATTGATATAAGCATGTTTATTGGGCTCGATGGTCGATTCGTGAAGTAACTCCTGGATGATATAGGAGAACTCGGCCGGCAATGATTTGCGAACCTTCGAACGGGTATATTTGGATGATACGTTCTGGCAGACCTTTACCAGCTGATTGAGAGTGATCAGGTACCAATCGTCAATATCGGTTTCGGTTGCTTTAATCAATTGGAGTTTCTCTTCCGGATAATAAATAAGCGTACAGAGTTCTTTCTTCTCGATCTCACGGAGAGTATGGCCGAATATTTCGTTCACTTTCCGCTTCACCGCTCCCGAAGCATTTTTCAGTACATGCTGAAAAGCTTCATACTCGCCATGTATATCGGTCAGAAAGTGTTCGGTCCCTTTCGGAAGATTCAGGATGGCTTCAAGATTGATAATCTCTGTACTGGCAGCGGCAATGGTAGGGAAACTACGTGAAAGCAGTTGCAGATAACGCAGATCGGCAACGATACTTTCGGGGGTTATATTACTTTGAGCAGTCATATAATTTACGATTTTACGATTTACAATTTATAAATTTCGCCCGAATGGCTATAGAAGAAACATGAGCAGCACCTGGGCTATAATGACGCGAAGGAACATACTCAACGGATAGACCGTAGCATAAGCTACCGACGGATTATCTCCGGGGATGGTATCATTGGCGTAATTCAATGCCATCGGATTGGCCATACTGCCACACAACATACCGGAAACGCTGCCAAAATCGATCTTCATAATCTTAAAAGCAAAGAACCCCACAAGCACCGTAGGCACGAGGGTCAGCCCAAAGCCCAGGCCGATCCATAAAAGTCCTTCGGGACGGAATACCGTATCGAAGAAATGGGCACCTGCATCCAACCCAAGGCAGGCAAGATAAAGGGACAGCCCCAAGGCACGGAGCATCAGATTGGCACTGCGAGTGGTATAGGTGATCATGTGCAAACGGGGTCCAAAGGTCCCGATCAGGATGCCTACAATAATAGGACCGCCTGCAAGTCCGAGCCGGACAGGAGTACTGATACCGGGAATTGAGAAAGGTACGGCTCCCAGGGCCAATCCCAGGATGATACCGACAAATACAGCCACAAGATTGGGTTCTTTCAAGCTTTTGATGGCATTTCCAAGTACCTTTTCCACATTCTGGATGGCAGCCGCTTCGCCGACCACTGTCAGACGGTCACCCAACTGCAAGGTAAGTTCGGGAGTAGCCAACAATTGCACCCCGGAACGATAGACACGGCTGATATTGATTCCGTAATGATTGCGCAAACGAAGAGCTCCCAGCTTCTTCCCGTTCAATTCGGGACGGGTGACGACGATGCGTTGCGAAATCAATTGGCTGTCGATAGCATTCCAATCGATATCTTCCTTGTTCCAATCCGTATTCTCCTGTTCACCGAACAGTACGGTAAGGGCCAATGCGTCTTTTTCGGATGTAACAACCAATAAGCGGTCGCCTTCTTTTATAATCTTTTCGGAAGTGGGAATACTGACATTGCCGTCTCTCCACAAACGGGAAATGACGAATTTTGGATAACTCATATGAGCGATATCCTTAATGCTTTTATTAAAAATAGCAGGGTTGTGTACCTGAAAAGCGGCAATATAGGTTTTGTTGGCATCGTCTTTCTCCTGTACTTCAAGATCTTCCCGGCGTACCAGCAATTTACGGATCAACAGAACTGCCAGAATCACCCCGATCACTCCGAGAGGATAGGCCACGGCACATCCCAAAGCTGGTGTACTGCTTTCAAGCCCCATCTGTTTCAGCGTCTGCTGGGCTGCTCCCAAAGCCGGAGTGTTAGTGGTGGCACCACACAGAATGCCTACCATATTGGGTAACGAAACCCCGGTGGTATAGCTGCAAACAACCGCAAGAAACGTACCCAGAATCACTACTGCGATGGCAAGCATATTCAACGTAACCCCTCCCTTGCGAAATGAGCTGAAAAAGCCGGGACCAACCTGCAACCCCAAGGCATATACAAAGATAATGAGCCCGAAACTCTCGGCGTAATTCAGCATCTGCGGATCAATGGACAATCCGAAGTGCCCGGCCAGAATGCCGGCAAAAAAGACAAAGGTAACGCCAAGCGAAATGCCACAAACATGAATTTTGCCCAATCCGAGCCCAATGGCGGAAATCAGGGAAAGAACGACAACTGCCTGCAAAGCAGAATGTTCGATAAAGAGACTATATAACCACTCCATGTGAATAATTTACCAATGTATCCATAAGCCAATGTATCCGTTAAACGCATAAGGATGCATTAGCGTCGGCAAAGATAGCAACTATTTATGACCTCACAAAGCTTTTATTCACCCACTTCATCCCATACCAACGACGGACAAAGATAATTCCACGAATGTTTTCATCGAGAGCAAAGGCAACCCACATGCCGCAAATGCCCCAAGCCCAATAAATTCCAAATAAATAACCTATGCCGACAGCCACACTCCACATCACAACCAATCCTACATAGAAAGGATAATTCACATCACCTGCCGCACGGAGGGCATTCGTCGCAAAAATATTAATGGGACGCCCTATCTCGAGCACCACATCGATCAGCAATACAATCACTCCCATACGGATGATCTCCGGATTGGAAGTCAGCCAACTCAGTATAGCATGCCCGGAAGCGGCAATAATACCGGAAAGAATCAGTGTAATCATTACGGATTTCTTCATGACGTACTTACCGAGCAGAAAAGCTGCATGAGGTTTCTTCTCGCCTATCAAATGTCCGATACAGATAGCTCCTCCCTGGGCCATGGAGATGCTGAATAAATAGACGAACATGATAATGTTGACACAATAAGTACGGGTAGCCAGCGCCTCGACTCCAAGCATATTGATAAAAAAAGTAATGACCACTTGCGATGAACTGTACGAGAGCTGCTCTCCGGCAGAAGGCAGACCGACCCGCATCAAATTCTTCAATTCGATAAAAGGAAACGGACGGAAGTAGGCCAACGGGAAACGATGAATGTGTTTGCGGAACAGAATGACAAACAGAATCACCATAGATACTCCACGGCTGAAGGCTGTAGAAATAGCCGCCCCTTCCACCCCGAGTTCGGGACAGCCGAACTTACCGAAAATCAGCGAATAATTACCGATAATATTAAGAATATTGACTACTACCGTCACCAACATCGGATATATGGCTTTATTGGCACTGCGCAATGAAGCGGAAAGAGTGAGAGAAATAGCCTGGAAAAAAGCGAATGCACCCACGATACGCATGTAATCCATACCGTCGGCCATCAGTTCCGGACCCAAGCCCATCCATTGCAGAATGGTGCGGGCCATTGTAAACAGAATAAGGCTGATTATTCCACCAACCAACAAATTGACAAGCAACGACACCCCCACTACCTGAACCACCTTCTTTTCAAGCCTTGCGCCGAGGTACTGCGAGCAAAGTACGGATGTTCCCAGGTTGATCACCTCAAACACCAAAAAGGTCAGCATAATAATCTGGTTGACAACTCCGACAGCGGCTACACTATTGTCAGAGTGACGGCTCAACATAATGGTGTCCACCGCTCCCAGCATCATAATCAGTAATGTCTCAATAAAAATAGGAGCAGCCAGTTTTGCCAGACGTCTCTTTATGCTTTCCTGTTGAATTCTGTGTGTCATTTTACCTTATCCGTTTCGGGCTGCAAAGGTATCTAAAAACACTGAAAAGACGGATTGACATATATCAAGAATATATCAATCCGCCTGCAATTATCTATATAAAAGTTTAGGTTATCTCACTCCGGTAAAGTCAACATAATTATCGTGTCCATCTAGGTATCCGCTCAGCACATTCCCCCGAATCCAGACATCGTCGAGATAAGAGACATCACCGGGACCATATACCATCCGAAGGGAGTATTGCGAACGGTCCTCCCAATTCCAGGTAAAGGAGTACACCGATTCGGAATAACGTCCGTTGGGATATTCCACCCGGATATAATCTTCTCCATGGCGATCGAGATAAAAATTCAGTTCCTGATAGCAATAGTTCCCGTCGGCATCATAAAACGTATCTGCCCAGGGACGACTGCAAAGATCAAGGGATTTATTATAGTACGAACCACCGATATTGTCATCATCATAAAAGTCATCGATCTCAATCTCACAAGAAGTAAGATTTATCATTGCCACTGCCAGCAGAAACAATTTTAAGTATTTAAAAGTTAAAGTCTTCATATCGTATAGTTTTTAGTTATATCAGTTTGATGTGAACAAAAGTAGGGAAAGAAATGATTTGCATGAAAAGAAAAAACCTACATCTGCAGAGGGAATCGCCTAAATAAAAGAGGGAAACAGGACAAAGAAGGCAGAAAGCTCTAAAAAGGACATATCAAATGTTAACAAGAAAAACAAATTTACTAAATAACGTTACAAAACCACGATTTACACCCGGATAATTTGCCGATATTCTCCAAATCCGTATATTTGCAATGTGTTTTTCATAGTATTAGATTTAAGGTTAACAAAGATTGGTTGCTCGTGAGAGTAGCCTTTTTTTATGCCCTTTCCTCCGGATCAGCTTCAGACTATCCCGCCCCCCTCCTTCTGTACACTACTGTTTCATAAGAATTTAAGAACATCTTCCTGCTAAAAGGTGTTTGTAGAAAGAAATCCCCATTTATACTTCTCCGAATGACGACAACGGGTATGGATGGAAAAGCGACTGTCATCTTACATAATTATGAAGATAAAAAGTATCCGACCGTATTGCATGGTAACAGGCTGTGGTTACGGCCTTATGAAGCCATTGCCTGGAAGCTTACTTAGTGTAAATCTACTCTTGACGCCTCCCCTTGTTGTATTACAGGATTTCGTCAGGAACGGACCGTCAATTTATTCATGATCCTTGGGAACTGAACCGCAAAGATGACTGTACAACAAATGGCTGCCGCAGTATCCGATATTGCTTCGGCAGCATATACCCCCATCACTCCCATCAGGTGTGGAAGCATAAGGGCCAGGGGAATCAACAGGATCACCTTACGAAGTAATGCAATAAAGATAGAAACCTTGGCCTGCCCCAATGCGACAAACATATTCTGACAAGCACGCTGCAACCCGAAAATAGTCATCCCCGCCAAAAAGACAGGCATCACCTGTACTACGGTTTCTATCAACTTTTCGTCAGAAGTAAAGGCCGAAGCAATCACAGAGGGAAACAAAATCATCAGCAGAATCAAAACGAAATTGAACAGAAACATAAAGGTCATCACTATTTTGAAGCATTCCTTCACTCTTTCTCGGTTTCCATGACCATAATTATAACTTACGATGGGTACGAATCCCAATGCGAAGCCGGCAAGGGGAACACTGACAAAAAGCATGGCACTCTGCATGATTGTCAATGCACTCACATAGATATCACCGAATGTCTTCAATGAACCGTTCAGCACAAATCCTACCAAGCTTTCGGTACTTGCCATAATAAACGGTGAGGCTCCCAACGCCAATATAGCTCCAACAACCTTCCGGTCCAGCCTCATATAACGAGGCTCGAGCCGCAAAGAAGCACGCCGGGATGTCAGAAAGAACAATACCCAGCCAGCACTGCAAGCCTGCGAAATAATAGTGGCAAGCGCAGCTCCTTTCACTCCCCAATCAAAGACAAAAATAAACAGAGGATCGAGCAAGATATTAAGCAACGCTCCAATAACAATCGACAGCATAGCGATGCCGGGACGTCCCTGTGTATTAATAAAAGTATTCAACCCGACAGAGACTTCGACAAAAAGGGTACCGATAAGATAAATCGAAAGATAAGCCGTTGCGTACCCGAGCGTCTGTTCCGAAGCACCGGTAAACAAAAGAATCGGTTCCATAAACAGATAAGATAAGCCGGACGTCAGAAGTGTAAAAAACAGCAATAACACGAAGCCATTACCCAATATTTTTCCGGCATGGGTACGGTTGCCCTGCCCTAACGCTATGGCTGCAAGAGGCGCACCTCCCCCGGCCACAATAGCCGAAAAAGCTGAAATCAAAATAATCAGAGAACCTGCCACCCCGATACCTGCAAGTGCTTGAGTACCGATTCCCGGGATATGCCCGATATAGATGCGGTCCACAATATTATAGAGCAAATTTACGATTTGTGCAATTACCGCAGGAAGTGCCATCCTGAACACAAGTGGCAACATACGGTCCGTACCAAGCCTCTCTTCATATTTATCATTCATAACCAAGATGCAATAAAAAAGCCTTTTACGCTACCGTAAAAGGCTAATTATCAGACAGTAGTGGGTACGAGAATCGAACTCGTATTACATGCGTGAGAGGCATAAAAATATGCCATACTACAATCTAATAATCAGCAGTTTATAAATCAGTTTAATTTTGTTTGCACTAAATTTGCACTATTCATCCTATCCCCCCCCACTCTTTCGCTTCTGGTTAGTGCTACCTTTTTGAATCCTCTCCGGCATAATAATAAAAGCAATATTATGACCGATGAAGAACTAAGAAAATTTTGTTTAGAGCAAGCTGTTTTAATTTCAATCAATAAGAAACCGCTAAACGAATTTGGACGTATATCTGAATCAATTTCATTATTTGATTTGTCTAATATGATTTTTCAATATATCAAATCGGGTGCAAAACCGATAGCGAAAATTAGCTTCCCTATTGGGGATATCGACTAATTTATTTCTTTAAATCAAGTGAATAAACAACTGGAATGGAGAACTTAACCGTATTTTGGCTCTCTGTTCCTGTTTTGTTTGATATTCCTGCATCTATAACTTTTATTGCTACTCCCGCTTTCCCATCTGTGCGATTCATTTCTGAAATAGTTAGATTGAATTCAATCTCATGAATCAAACTTCCCGATTTACATGTGTCGGGATCTTCATAGATCATTCTATTTACTCCATCTCCTGCGAATCTTGCACGGTGTGGATCAACTACTGCGGTCTCTTTTAGCTCTTCATTAAGTTCGTTAACGGCTGATATAATTCCGGTAATCGTTGCTTTTACAAAGTCTTTTAATTCCATGATACCTTTTAGAATTAGTATTTTTATATCTGAATCGGGTTTGAACTTACCCACATATAAAGAAGTGTGCCCACAACCACAACTAATGCGATTATTAATATAAGTTCTGTTTTTGAAGTTCCTTCCATATTATTTAATAGTTTAATTACGTTACACAAAAAATTATTTCTGAAACTTTTCCTTATTGATAGTTTTTCTCTATCACAATCATATTTATGTTGATTTATTCAATTCTTACGGCCGTTCCTTGTGCTTCGTATCTGATGATATTACTCTTTTATATAAACTGCTCCATATGTACGATGTTCGCTTCCACTTATTTTAAATATCACGTCTGTTTTGCCTCCTTTGGCTAACAGGCTTTCGTGCAATTCTTTGTTGCTAACCCCTCTAAATTCTCTGGGTATATATCCTACTAATTTATTGTCACTGCTACGATGTATCCCGACCGCAAATTTATCATGTGGATTATTCGTTTCTGCTACTGCATAACCTTTGTAAATTCCAAAATCGGCAAGGGTAATGCCTATATTATACATTCCTACCATCTCGTTATAAAAATAGCCTGCCGCTACTGGCGGCCATGCTATTTCTTGAATAGGTTTTGCTGGTGATACTTCGGCTGGTGATACTGGATCAACGGCTACATTTGATTTATTAGCTTTTATTGCTACTTTTATTAAGTAGAATAGTACTATGGCTATAATTATTGCAATTATTATTCCCATGATATTTATATTAAGGATTTGGTGTTACTCCTGTATCAGTGCCGTTACTTGTATCTATTGTGATATTACCTCCGTCTCCCATTGGCGTATTCTCTTGCGATACATCAACACCATTATTGATTGAGTTATCTTTAACTTTAACGGTGATAGTGGTAAGCTTATTGCGTTTGAATATAATGTCTTTTGTAACGAGAGGAACTACGGCGCCATCTGATTTTTCCCATGACATTGATAGCGGAATGAAGTAACAATTATGATACAAGGACAAAAACAGGCCCTGCATATAGAGAACGGAAAATCATTCAGCCGTGGCGAGGCCAACGAAAATGAACGATGTTGGGATGACCGTAAGATAGACCAACTCAACAGAGACCCGGCAAACAATTACGACAAGACACGGATGCACCTGAACTTTGAGATTGGCAATGACGGAAAGATTCATCCGTTAGGCTATATGGACAAACGGTTAGATGAGAGAATACAGGAACGGCTGGACGAATTGGGATATCACCCGTTCAAGGCTGACAGCAAGATACAGCCGAATATATGTGCCAGACTCATCATCGGAGGAAACCATGAGCGGACACTTGAAATGGCTTTCGGGAACCAAACCGTGAATCTTAACAAGGGGGCTGACAACAGCCACCTGTACCGTTGCCGTGAGGTGGAGGACTGGGCGATGGACTCATACATTTGGTGTTGCGAACAATTCGGCAAGGAAAATGTCATCGGCTTTCAGGTGCATCTGGATGAAAAGTCACCGCATTGCCATGCGCTTGTCATCCCCGTAGGCAGGAAAGGCAAGGAGAAGAAAGAACGTGTGATGTGGTCAGCAAAGTTCGGGAAGAACGGTGGGGAGTACAAAGCCATCCTTCATGCCATGCACACCTCGCTTTATGAAACAGTAGGCATGAAGTATGGACTAGAACGGGGCGACAGTATCGAAGGGCGCAGTGTACGCCATCTTGACAAGCACGAGTTCTATCGTGAGCAACTGAAGTTGGAAAAAGCCATTAAGGGATTGACCACCATGAAGGAGAATCTTGAAAGTTCTATAGCCCGACTTCAGGATGAGATACAGAATGTCCACTGCCTTCTTTCCAACCGTAGGATAACATTGCAGGAGGCAGACAGCAAGGTATACAGATTAGAAAATGAAATATCGGTCTTGCAGGAGAAGCTCTCTGATAAAGCTGACAAATTACAGGAAAAGCAACAGGAGCTGAACCGTTTGATGAAGGATGTCGGCAATGTTCATCAGATTATCACCCCGTTCAAAAATCATCGCATTGGCTTTGCCGCTCCGCAAATCACAGAAGCACCGCCTACGTTCGGACGTGAGAAGTGGATGGAAAAACAGAACAAGCGGATAGAATTCATGTTCAGTAAGGCTGTTGCCGAAATTGAAAGGTTGTATATAGCAGAAGCGGAAAAGCAGGTGAAAGCCGCCAGGCAGAACCTGCTGGTGGACTATAAGGAACTTCACCGATATAGAAATGAAAACGGGCAATTGCGGCAGTATATTCGTGATATAACCGAAGAGAATGACAGACTCAACGAAACGTTATCCGACTTACTGGATGTTTTAGCCATTCCTGATTTTCGGGATAAGTTCTTCGCTATTGCTGATGCGCTGATTGGTGGTCGTCCTATTCCGACATCATACGGTGGCGGAGGCGAAACATCCGACCTTCGTTGGGATGGGCGTAATCCCGATGAGGATGAACAGAGTTATAGGCGCAGGTGTATAGTAGCGGCAGCTGGAATTGTAATTAGTAGGAGTAAACGAAAAGGAGTTAAAAGATGATTATGCTTCAATAAAGATATAGTTCAGCCCATCCATGGTAGCAGATAAAGAAGACTATAGATAATGGGGGAGATGGAAATACAAGAAGTATGCAATAATCTATGCGCATTGACACCTTTTTGCGCCTAGTACAGCAAAACAAACAACAATTCGAAGAAAAAGTCAATGATTTTTGCTGGTTTTCAGTGTGTTTTGCATGATTTCGCAATTATTTTTGTACCTTTGTGTCCAAAATTTGACTATTCCAAAATAATCTATTCAAAAAGTTGTATGGCAAAAAACATATTATCACTGACATCACAAGAAGCATTCGATTTCTTAATGAAGTCAGAGCAATACCATAGTTTCGAACTACCAGAGTATTTCTGTTTTGATGAAGTGCTTAAATTTGTTCGTGATAATATTGGTAGCAAGAGTTATGAAGAGTATTTGGGTGGACAATTGCCTGATGACCTTGACAAAGTCGCTGACTGCCACTATGCCCTTCCTGTCATCAGCCGAATGATAGATCCCCTCGAAGATATGCAAGAGAAACAAGATTGCATCGACAAGGTGTACAACAAACTCTGCAAGCAGCCAAACTCAGACTACAATCAGCTGTGGCTACAGAATATGACTTATACCCGAGATAAGAAAAATGGCAGGTCGCCTTATAAGCTGCGTCTCTGTCAGCTCGTTTCTGGAAAAGAAGTGGAACAAATATGGAACAATGATTGGTTGAAGGCAGAGATCACATCAGACATTCCATACAATAGTGTAGTCAATGAGGAAACATTGAAAAAAGAAACTCCTGTGATTACTTTTTAGAGAAACAAGAATTTATAACGAATCTATTTTTATAGCTTTATGTATCTAGATTTTATTGTTGATATCGCCAAGATTGGCAATACTGCTATCCTTAAGACAGAGACCGAAATGATTGAAGGAACAATCGTCAAATTGTCAAAGGATCTTATAGCTGTTAAAAAGACAGATGGTTCTGTGGTCGTTAAAAAGGATTCTGATATTAAAAATATTGAAATTCAACCAGAGAAGTTATCTGCAGGAGTTAAAGATGTTGATCCTGACTTGCCCAAACAGACTACAAGATGCGGAATGACCTTGATAAAAAACGATAAGGTCGAATCATTTACTTGTAGCATTTGCGGAAAGGTTAAGACTTCCAAAAAGTATGCTATTGAAATAAACAATCCTAATTATAAAATATGTAATTCTTGCTATGGTTGGACATTAGCAAGATTAGAGGCAAAATAGTATGTATTTAGATTTTATATTAGATATAGCGAAAGTAGGCGATAGTATTACTCTCGTAACAAACCAGCAAACCATAGAAGGGGAAATAATTAAAATTTCTTCTTCGCTAATTGCTATTAAAAAAGGAAATGGGGCGGTAGTTTTCTGCAAGGACGAAGAAATTTTGGATATGAAGATCAATGCGCCTGTACCAAACGAAATCGGACAAGCTTTTACGGATAACGTCTCAAGCAACGGGGCTAAAGACGAATTTAATTCATTGTTAAATAATATTAAAAGCAATAACTTAGAAGTTGTAAAAGATGTAAAGTCAGACGATGGAAAACATGAATGTGTAACAAACGGAAAATATGAATCTGGGTGGGATCAAATTGACAGAGAGACATTATATTCAATTGTAGAAGAAATTAAATCATCGTTAACGAATGAAGAGAAGACAACTATTGTTGCATCAAATGCGAGTGTTCGCGAGGTCATTCGTCGCTCATTTCGTGTAAATACCGAAGATCAACCCAAATTATCTATTAACACAAACACCATTATAGAAACCTCCTTAATGCAAGAGCTATTGCATTTTTCCATAGGAGATAGTCTGCCTGTTGTCATCTATTATCATCAAACTCCTCATTTTGAGGTAAAAGGTGTGTATTTGACATTGTCCCCAAATACAATTTGGGGCTATTTGGAATTATTAAGACAAGCAATTGAAGAAGGTCATTATCGTCAAGCTAAAGCATTATGTTATTTCCTCCGTTCTCAATCAATTAGACAACAAACTCTTTGGAAAATTGGAAAACTGATCCAAGTAATGAAATGCGTTAATGCGTTCATTAAAGAAAAGCAGGAAAGAATCAAGACAGCAGCAAAGATTTCCAAGGGCTATAAGGAAATAGAAAAACAACTCAATGAATTGATTAGAAATGGAGAGCACTCAACAGCTATTTCTACAATTGACGAAATGCTTGAAAAATCATCTGTAGATAATAAATATAAAAGTAGTTTGTTGCTGAGAAAAGCCCAGGCTTATTCTTCGATTACAGATTACAAGAACGCTCAATTAGCATATGCTTCTTTAATTGAATTTATTGAATCTGTCGGTGGTGAATCTAAGAACCTTAGTCATTTATATACAGAGTTAGCTCGTCTTCAAGCAATGGATAAACTTAGATTGAACGATGCCCAAAAATCTGTAGAAAAAGCATTAAGGTATAATCCACAAAACAAATACGCAGCTACTCTGCTAGAGCAAATAAAGTCAGGCTCCTTATCCTCACTTTCTGTTTCAAGTAGTTCAAGTGTTGTTTCGGATAATTCTGATGATGACAAAGAATTAATGCTTGAAATAGATGATTCCGCATTGACCATTAGTAAAATGATTGACATTGATATTAAGGAACATAAATTTAACCATGACTTGGTTATTGCTAATGGCGGTATCCCTTCATCTTCTATTGCAGAGTCACTTCTTGAAGAAGCAAAATCATATAAAGGATCTGATTTAGGAGAAAGATACCCTATCTATTTGGAAGCTGCAAAAGCATTCAGTGAACTTCCTGTAGGTAGTTATGATTTGTCTAATTACATGGAATCTGTTGCATTCTATGCGGTATATAAAGCGAATTTTCTTTTTTATCAATTCAATAATGATATAAAATCATCGAAATCATCTAACATTTCATATCTGAAAAGATTAAAAGATAGTGCTTGTAGCTATTACATTGAGTCTCTTAACTTGTTGTCTAATACAAATACAAACATGTTAAGTATGATTTTGTGCAATTATATCAAGCTTAATGTTGCGATTAGTAATTTCGAAAATAACCTTGAAGTTGATTTAACAGGAAATTTCAACAAAATTTTTCTTTCTTGTATTAACAGTCATGTCCAAGCAGTGAACGACATTTTGTGGAAAACAATCATTGAAGTCGGTTCTGCGAGTTCGAATGCCTGGAATAGTCTTTGGCGATATGAGATAAGAGCCAAAGCTATTCAGTGGAGATTAGAATTTAAAAAAGCTCTTAAAGATGAATCCAAACAAAAAGGAATATACGAAATAATAAATAGGCAGAATCATAGCTCTATCGATACAACGTTGCCGCCTGGAAACTTCCTAAAACAATCATTTTCCTATAGGCAAAAAAGATTATTAGAGTTTGCCGAAGTTCTTTCAAAAATTATAAAAGAAGAATTAAATCTACACTTACTAACGTCTCTTACTGGTATATGGGGACTCTTGGATCAGTATACAGATCTCTTAAATAACACAGAGACAGAGTCAAAAGTTCAAGTAGATAAGATTCTTCTAATATTGAAACCGTATTCTAATCGTAATCAAATAGAACGTACAAACCTTTTAATTCAAGTTCAAAGATTGATTGAAGAGCAATTATTATTTATTAACCAAAATACAACATATTATGGACGCACTTTCTTTTTCCCATTGCTAAGCAAATGGAAGCGTGTTATTATGAAGGCGCTTGAAAAGAAGATAGCTGACACAATGCCGCAATTGGTTGCTGTTGCTGACCCTCCTTATATTGTTGATATTGATGGTTCAAAAGTAGTTAATCTTCTTGTAAAGAATCAAGGAGAAAGTACTGCGGAAGGATGTATAATGATCCCAAATGTTATAAATCTTCCCACAGGTGCTTCCATAAAAGGGAAAAACACATACAGAAATGAAATTCCTTCTGGAAACAACATAGAAGTACCAATGAAGTTGCCTCCTGCAATGAACGATGCCGAATCCATCAAATTGGTAATGTCTATTAGTGCGATGTATCAGGGGAAAGAACTTCCTGCTACAGAATTTGAGTTTACTTTAGAGAAGGAGCCTGAATCAACATTGAAATATGAGGATATTCCGTGGAATGACGGTCCTATTCCTGTTGAGCAAATGTTTAAGGGAAGAAAACAAATTCTCGAAATGTTGACAAAGCACTATACTTCGATAGAAAGAGATAAACCATATATTTTATACGGATTAACAAGAACTGGCAAAAGCTCTATATTGAAATATCTTAGAAATTCTCTAGACAAGAAACAAATAACAATATCTGGAGAACAGTATTGCATTGCCACTTTTTATTGGGATTTATCTCAAGCTTCTAGTTTCGGAAATGCACATGATATGTGGGAATACTTGTTGTTCGATCAGTTCAATGAGAATCTTGAACCTTACATTGGCGTTAATGGCTATAATGAACTTGCCATGCCAGAACGCCCAAGAGCAAAAGAACTGAATAATGCATTAAATTTCTTGCACAAGAAGCACATTTACCCATTGTTCTTTGTTGATGAGTTTTCTTTCATAAAAGTTATGATGGATAATTCTGTTGTTAATCCAGCATTCTTACACACTTTGAGGCAATTCTCTTTTGAAGCAAAAGCAGGGTTTATTTATGCTGGTACATATGATGTTGATGCTTTGCTAGAGGATCCTAAATATGGAATTACTGGGCAATTAGTTGGGTGTAAGAAAGAGCAAATTAGTGAAATCGATAAGGATTCTGCAGAGGAATTGATGCAGGTTCTAGGAAATAAGCTTATATTTACCAAAGAGGCAGTAGAACACATCCATCGATTATCTGGAGATGTTCCATATTTCGTTCAAATGATCTGTAAATATTGCGGATTCTATGCTGTGGAAAATAAAAGATCAATTATTGGTTATCCAGAGTTAGAGCATGTTGTTAAGATTTTAACAGGAGAGATTACTCCGTCTGAAAGTTCATTGGTAAAAACACTTCCAGATAACGTGTTCCAAAATAACATGTTCAGTCCGGCAGATCCTAAAGAAGTAAATGTTCTCATTACTAGTATCGTACACTTTAATAGAGAGAACAAAGAACATCCTAGGGGTGTAAGTATGGTAGAGCTTCAAGAATTATGGGCGGCAAAGAAAGTATCTGCATTTACAGCAAAGCTTGCTGATTCTATCGAGTTATTGACTAAGAAAAAGGTTTTAAAGGATGCTGTAGACGAGGACCTACCAGTGTATACACTTACTGTTGATTTGTTTAGAAGATGGTGGAGTATTCATCATCCAGACATTTCTGTTGAGATTGGTACAATAATGTGATTATTCAAATTTAAATAGACAATAAAAATGAATACTATACCTTTTCAAGTTAAAGATATCTGCAACCCCCAAGAGCTTTATGGCAGAGAAAAACTGATTGAAAATCTGGTTGTTGCTGCAAAATTAAAACAGAATACAAATATAATTGGCGCAAGGAGATTTGGTAAGACTTGTGTCTTAAAGTCTGTGTGTACTCTTTTGAAGGAGCAAGATGACATATCTGTATATCCTGTATATATTGACATTAAAACATCTGATATTAAGGGAACTGATGCGGTGTACCGATATCTGATTGGCATTCTGGTAGAGTCTCTGTATAATAATGGTTTATTTACTGACACAGAGAAATTTGGAAGCGTTGAAATAACACCATGTGGCGATTGGACAGAGATTGCAGAAAGTCTAGAACATCTTTCAAGCACGAGAATACAATCAATTTTTCAGAGGCTTGTTTATTGGTTAGCAGATTTGCTTGATAAGACTATACTTTTCATGATTGATGAGTATGAATATCTTTTTAAGTATGCGCTCGACTCAACCTCAGGATTCATGAAATTAAGAACAATGAGTAGTGATATATTGGCAAATGGAGCTCGTCCATTTTGCTTTTGGCTTACGGGTGCAACCCCATGGGATCAACTTATTAGCGAAGTCCCTGGATCGGGAGAGGCAAACACAATCTCTGGATATGAATATGTAACTCCATTAAAAAAGGATGCTTTTATGTCAATGTGGCGCAATGAGTGCAACCTTGTAGAGGATTCAACAGTGAAAGAATTGCTCCTTCATAACAATGAATTTGCTTATGAAAAATCAGGTGGTGTACCATTCTATGGAAAGAATGTTATTGGTTCATTTATACTAAAGAACAGGGCTCTTCCGGATTACACCGAATGTAAAGGTTATTTTCAGGAACTAACGAATAAAGCATTAAATACCGGCGAATATTCTATTCTAAAAGACCTAGCAATAGCTCCACGTAAACTGCCTATTTCCAACAATTTTGAAAGTCTTAAAAATAAAGGAATTATTACGATAAAGTCTAAAGAAATGTATTTTCTACCTATTGGGTTTATGAAGGATTTTATTCTAGCAGAATTGTCTGACAAAAAATCAACAAGTCTACCTGAATCGCATAATTTGATGAAGTCAATTACTGACACAATTGAATTGATAAATAAGCAAAGAATTAATTTCAAGAAAAAAGTCATATTTGTTCCAACAATCGATGGAGCTTCTTTGGAGCATGATTTAAGAACCCCTTGCTATACAAAAGAACAATTATCTGATTTTGCTTCTGCTCTATACAAATACTTCTATGAAAGATTAAAAATTAACAAAGAAGAATTTGGAAAGTTTTTATATGGTAGGTTTGGTAAATGTGTAGATATAGCGAGACACTCGATAGGTGGTGGTCATGAAATGGACCACTTTGATCAGCACCAAGGCCAATTCTCACGTGCGGATCTATATGTTGAGATCATGGGCTCTGCTAATGAGATAAGTACCTCACAAGAATACTATAAATTCCAAATTGAGATGCTTAAACGTTTCAAGGCAACATTGGAAGCTATGTTTAAGAGTATAAAAGAAAATAAAGCCTAAAATATACAGCAGCAATGTCATACAGCAAATTCATACCTGCTATAAATACTCAACAAACATTTATGGCAAAGATACTTCGTACGACGAACGGAGGATGGATATGTTCTATAGGTGATTCTGAAGTTTTTCTGCCTGGAAGCCAACTATATAAAACAATTGAAGATTATGAGGCTTGTGTCGGAAAGACTGTCAAAGTTATGGTTCAGCGTGCAGATAAATGGGGTGCAGTTGTTTCTCATAAAGAATACATAAAAAAGATATTTGAACGAAAAGAAATCATTTCAAATCTACAGAGAGGGCAAAAACTTTCTGGAATCATAAAGGGCGTAACTGAAAAAGGCTTTCAAATTAATGTTATGGGAATTATCGGGTTCATGCATAATGAAGAGATGTGTGATCCTGAGCTGTATGACATAAATAGTACTATTGACTTTTCCGTCCAAAAAGCGGATGCCGAAAACTCGATTCTTTTACTCAGTCAAAAGTTACTAAGAAATCAAGAAAGTGCTATATTGAGAGAAAAACAAAGATCAAAGGCAGAAACCGAAAGAAAAGATTTTATCTCAAATCTCAAAATTAATGAGGTCCTGAATGGTGTAGTGAAGAAATCTGTCCCCTCTGGATTCATTATTGAATTCACGGAGAATGTGACAGCATTGTTGCGAACCAAAGAAATACCATCCAAATATCATATAGAAGAAAATTCTTCCATTGACGTTGCTGTTTCAGAAATAAATAAAGATAAAGGTCTATTCTATGTAAGCATTTCTCAACTGCTCGATAACAAGTGGCTTGAGATAAAAAAAATAGTTGATGAGAATATCGTACCAAATGAAACCATTCTCAATGGGAAAGTGGTATTTTTGGAGAAAAATCTTGTTACGCTACGAATAGATTTAGACGGACAAGTAATATATGGATATATCAAAAATGAAGATTTGGCTTGGGAAAAAGTCCTTAATGCATCCGAATTTGTTTATCTAAATGAAGAATTGGACGTTAAGTATCTATATTGCGAAAAGCGCAAATTCTTTTTTGACCTAAAATGGCAATCAGAGGATATTTATCCAAAAGACTTGTTCAACATGGATGTTGATCAGATATTGTCTTCTCTCAACATTCACGAAAATAAATTTATTGCAAAAGTTTCTATTCTATACGACAGAAAAAACGATAAGACAGAATCATCCATCTCTGGAGCAATAGCAAGTAACATAATTCCATTTTCCAATTCTGATAAAAATATACAGTTTGTTGATAAATATACGGGAACGAATATTACTGCTTTGATTCCTAGTAGATATGCATACGGATTAGAAGATGGGAATTATTATACATTCTCATTGGAAATAGCACCACGTGAGAAGCGTGAGAAGGAACATCGTCCATATATGTTTACCGCTCAACTTTCGGGTGGTGCAATTTCTATGCCAGATCCATTCAAGGAACAGGTAGAAAAGAGTTTTAAAGAGAATAAGACACCAAAATCAAATCGAGAGTCTGCGAGTTATCTTAAAGAAATAGGCGCAGATATGTATACGGATCGAGATAGAATGTTTTATGAACTTTTACAAAATGCAGATGACGCTTCATCTCCAAGAGGTGTAAAAGTAATGGTACAGATTAAAGACAATTACCTCATTTTTACTCATGATGGATTGTCTTTTTCAAGACAAGATTTTCGTTCCATTGTTTCTACGGCTAATAGTACAAAAAGACTTGATAGGAAAAAAACTGGTTATAAAGGTATCGGATTTAAGAGCGTTTTTACAGACTCTGAAAAGGTGTATATTAAAACTGGCGGTTTTTTCTTTGTATTCGATAAGAATGCAGAAATATTTAATAATTTCAGAGATTTCTATAGATATGTAAACCCTATATATACAGAAGAACAACTCAACTTGTTCTTTGATGATAATCGTGAGAATGAAGAAGAATTTGAAGGCGTAGATCACCTTCCTTGGCAGTTGCTCCCATTTTGGGTTAATAATTGTCCTGATGTATTACGAGGCACTAGTTTTATGCGTAATTGCAATGTTGCTATTGCTTTGGAGATGGATGCAACTGCAGATAAATACCGTGAGATAATCAAGGGTATTATTCAGAAACCACGATTCATGCTTTTTTTAAGAAATACTCTTAGAATTCAATTTGGTGAAAAAAAATGGGAACTGCTAAGCATAGCAAAACAAGAAGATAAAAAATCAGGTATAATAAAGCTAAAGAACTCTTTTGACGAAATAGAAGAGGAAGTTTCTTATATAGTTAAAGAAGGTTGTGACATAGCCGTAAATAACAAGAACTTTGAGCTTTGTGAAATTCTTATGAAAAAGGAATGCAAGAAGCTCGGCAGCCGAGAAAAATGGTTTATGTATCAAATCGTTGATAATACAGAAATCCCCATTACATCGATACCCGAACGAATTATTGCAGCTGATACGACCACTCTGTCTTATGCTTTTATGTTAGACGAAAAAGGATACGCAATTCCTATACCTGACAAAACTCCTTCTTTATATGCCTATCTTCCAATGGAGGATAGACGATATTTGTTCCCCTTCTACATTAATGCTGATTTTGAGTTGTCTTCAAACAGACAGAATGCGAAGCAGGTAAGTGTGTGGAATGAATTTTTGTTTTATCATATAGGTAAAAGCATAGTTTCTTGGGTTGCAACTTTAGCATCATTGTCGCAACCATTATATTTAACTTTACTCCCGAAAGAACTTCTCATTGAAGATTTGGAAGAAAGTAAGGTGGATAAATTAGCAGTACAATTTAATCGTGGTTATACAGAATCACTCTTGTCAACACCGTTTATATTAAATGACAAAGAGAAAATTGTATGCCAATCAGATGTAATAGTTGATGAAACTGGGTTTGCAAATATTATCGGTGCCAATGACTTTTGTGAGCTATTTGGCTTAACAAAACGCTTGGTTAACAGTTTAATTAATATAGAACCACTCAGAAATACATCTATTTTCACTGAAATAGAACATTTACAATTCTGTAGTGTTGTCGAGAGGATTCTTGATACAAAGAATCGTTTCAAGATATTGCGTTATTGGCTTTCCATCTCTAAGGAGTTAAGATCATCGCTTCTTGTCCATATTGCTAATATGCCTGGAAACAGAAAGAATCTTGACGGTCAGCTTTGCGACATACCTGCATTTACATCTTTGGGAGAACTTTATAGTTATAATAAATTGTTAGTTTCTAAAAATGTAATACTACGAGTAGAAGCAATTAATGGTATCGAACCAGTTTTATTGAAGTTGGGATTTGAAATAACAGATGAACAAATTCATTCTCATGCATTCTCTGAAAAGTTAACAGAGCAGATTATTGCATATTCAATACATTTGTTTGATATTATTTCTGAAAAAACAAAGGCAAATGCAGGTAAACTTACTGCACAAGAGAAATCCATGCTTTTTGCCCATTTTGTTTCAAGTAAGATGGGTATAAAAAATGAAGAATTGTGCCAATGGGAAATCTTCAAAAATCAAAATGGACAAACAATGCCAATATCAGAACTCACTCACATGGATAGTTCTCTCTATAATGACATTACTAGGCAGTATGTAATTGATGAAAATGAATATCTTGCTGTTGGAAAGAGCCTTGATAGGTATTTGATGAAAGAGAAAGATCAGTTTGATAAGATTGTTATTAAACAATGGGATTCTTTAACGAAAGAGGTGGGGAATAGCAAAGATAAAGTTATGTCCCTATACCTCTTGGCATCAACGACATATACTGTAGCAGAACATGAACAGGCTGATGAAAGTAACCGCCAATTTTTGCGTAAAAAAGATTGTATCTTTGTATCAAACCAAATGCATAATTTAGACAATGTTATCTTAAATACAAAAATTGCGGCTTACGTTGACGTTATACCAGTAATTGAGCTGCTTTCAGATAAGCTAGTTCCAGAAAAAGATGTGATTGAATCTGTCGTGTGCAGTCCATTCAATTGTAAAGAGCAACCATTGTCAAATATTTCCTTAATCTCAGATAAGATTTTAAGTTTTGAGCAGACTAATCAGCTTTTGGATTTTTGTCTAAAATATGAAGAGACTGTATTTAAGAATTATTATTTAGTAAGCAAAGAAACAGGTTTTTCATTACACCCCCTTGCAAAGAATCAGAGTATTGCATACACAAACAATCAGATACTAAGTGACTTCATTGTTAAAAACTGTGCCAACATCATTCTCTTGCCAGGACAATTTAGCAACTATAAAAATATTTCTGGGATACTGACAGAAGAGGAATTGTTACTAAAAGTTTTGGAAATAGTTAAGGATGTAAAAGCCCATGCTACAACGCTTCTGCCTATATATATAAATAGTATTAGCTCTGTTAAAACCGAGTATCTCAAGCATCTGTCATCTATTGTGATGAATGAAAACAGCTTTATGAATGAGTCTGATATAAATTATCAGAGTTTACTCATGGCTAGTTCTATTGAGAAACAAGAAGATACTTTATTTGACATGTTGCGCTCACGGATGTTTTTTGTGTTAAACGAGCAAACATACGCATTAACGACAATAAATCTACAACATACAATTGAATTGGGAAATCAAAAATATCCATTGTCTAAATTACTCCCTAATGAAGATAAAATAGCAATGCTTGTTGATACCTTAAAAGAACGTCTTGAAAGCAAACTTCAACAACAAACATTCATAGAAAAATTGTTTGGTGAAAAGATTGATAAAGGTAGAGCCGATGAAGTATTTGCACAGCTTAACAGAAGAAATACAATGCTTGAAAATGGAGCTCAATTAGCATTTGTGATCAAATACTGTGAAACAGACAAGCTGCCAAACTCTATTTTGTGTAATGTGTATGATGTTGCAATGACACCAAATCAACACCTCATTAATTCCTGGTACTTAAATGGAGAGATATTTATGGATTGTAATCATATACTTTCAGCAAAATATCAAGACGTTGCCAAATACATAAATATCCCATATAAGAGCGATAAGATCAGGTTTTACATTAAAAATAGCATTGATAATTTTAAATTCATCAAAGACAATCTTACAGAAGAGGAGACAAAGTCTCTTCTGGATTACTTGTTGAATCGTTGCGAAGATGGATTAAAAACATCTGACGAGGATTTACAGCTTATCAAAGAACGGATTGGATTTGATGGCAGGAAAGATTATGTAATTTCATCAGAATACAGTCTTCCTTCTGAGGTTCTCCCTACTATCGTTGAACAATGGAGAATGTCATCAGATACAATCAAAAAGAATACATTCTTAGGAAATGTATTTAATGTTTATTCTGAAGATTCGGATATAGTAAAAGTTAGAAAGTACTTGACATCTGCGGCTTCCTTTTCTATAGCTAACAATGATACTCGTTTATCTAAAATGATTTGTTGCTGGATATTCGAGAAAGCTTTAGTCCTAAACAATATCCAGTTCACAACACTTGTTGATATTTTAGATGTTAAAGATTATAGATGTGAGATTGATAACGATATTTTGTCCCAATATGAGTCTTCAGAATACCGCTATGCCGTATTTGGAGACTATTGTATTTATCTCTGTGACGGAGAAATTCCATGGAAGGTTCAATTGACGGAAAATGACTATGTACTTCATACATATCAAGAAAAAGATGTAATTTTGAGCGGTTGCAATATATATGTGAATCGAAATGAATTGCATTGTATCCTTGATTTGGTTCGTTCTCTGATAAATACAGATGGATTTACTGCTGAAGATTTCATGCAGTTCTTCGATCAAGAGCAGTCAAGAATATCGGGCACTCTTGACGGAGAGAATGACGACGATATTGATGAAGTATCTCGAGCTGCAGCAAGTGAACTGGCAAAACAAGAAGCAATAGAATGGTTGAATGCAAAGGGGTACGATACCAGTAATGTAAAAACCAGTTACTCTTTTGTGGAAGGTGTATGTAAAGGTAGTATCAAGTATAATATTGTTGTTAAGAGTTTCCGATCATCATCAAGGGAACTGAAAATCAATCCTAATGAGTGGCTACATCTATTGAAACCAAACTCTCGTTTGATGCTATATATGGGACACATGTCTTTTGCTGTTGTTGATAGGAAGTTACTTTTAGGAAATCATGACTTCCTTAGATTGAGAATTTCATCATCAAACTTTAGTGTTGACGGCAACAAACTAGAAGAAAGTCTTGAAAGATTGGCAAATGATATTCAGTATTTTGAAAGAACTCACTTCATTTTTGAACGAGTACATGAGAACATATTATCTCGTGCAAACTCACTAGACGATTATGGTTTATTCAAGAATAATTCAAACCAAGAGTATTCGGCTGGTAATGAGGAGGATATAGAATGATCATAGATAGACAACTACAACAGCAATTCATACAAGATGAGTTAAAAGTCCAGACGGACTCTTTTAAGCAGAAATTGGAAACTTCCGCGTTAGACCTTCTTCTTGAAAAGAATGAGGTCTTTGTCGGTATGTTCGTAAAGTATATGGACAACGGAGAAATCATAATTAAATTTCCTATATCAAGAGCTTTGCCTAGAAAGAACTCACATTATTATTGTTTTACCCTACCTGACGTACTGAGAAGATATAAAGAATGGGGGAATCTTACTTACGGAGATTTGATAAAAAAAGAAACTTGCGCAACAAGTATTAAGTGTATATGGTATGGTTCTTCTGACAATGCAAAGTTCATGTTGATAGGCTGTAAGGGGTCGACAGAAGAATTTAAGAAATACATTGAGAAAGTTCCAGGGGGGATTGTTGTGTTTGGACCGGAAGTTCCTCCTTATGAATATCTTGCAAATTTGGAAAAGATTTGCCGTTCACGTCATCCTCGATGCTCAGAGATTCTAGATGCTTTTTACATTCACAACACGTGGAAGCCATCTCTCTTGTCATCAGATATGAATTTGTCGGAAATTATACAACAGGATTTCCTAGCTAAAGATATTGTAATAGTTCAAGGACCTCCAGGAACAGGTAAGACTTTCCGAATAGCTCAGTTATGCGAGACGCTGTGTGAAAATGGTTGCTCTGTTTTGGTAACAGCTCTAACTAATAGGGCATTATTGGAAGTTGCTGACAAACTGAAGAAAACACTTATTAAAGAGAATAAAGTATACAAAACAAACCTAACAACGGATGAAGCGCAAGACGTCTGTGGCATCCAATGTGCAGAAAAGATATCTGCAGAACCAGGAAAGTTAATGCTTTCCACTTTCTACAAATCAAGCGGAGCTGTAGTAAACGGTTACGAAGATCCTCTTTTTGATTATGTAATAGTTGACGAAGCTAGTCAAGCATTTTTTGCAATGCTAGCCGCTGCTAATATGCTTGGTAAAAAGAACTTGTGGGTTGGAGATGTTTACCAAATGCCTCCTATTGTACTAATGTCTAATGACAGAGTAAAAAGACAAGGGTATGAACCTCTTGTTAATGGTCTAGATACATTGACATCTTCTATGAGATTCCCTAATTATCAATTATCTGATACGTTTAGACTAGGAATGAATGCAGCAAAACAAACAGGTATATTTTACGATGGAACTCTTAAATCATTATCAAAAGAACCAAAGTCGTTTTTAGATAAGAAGGAAGGACCGATTCTTGTTCCAATGGATATGCCTATTGGTGACCCTGCTCCTTCTGTTGCAATAAAGGAAGCTGTAAAAATAGCAGCAAATCTAGTTAAACAAAATAAAAAAACAGAAATTGTTATTTTGAGTGTTTTGATTAAAACTACTACAGCATTACAAGTTGAGGTGACTAGAACAATTGGGAATGTAAACAATATACTTGTAGAAACAGTCGCTAGAGTTCAGGGCATTACCAAAGATGTCACTATATATGTAATACCCCATACTGATTCTATGGTTCATAGCCTTGAACTACGGCTTTTTAATGTAGCAACAAGTCGCGCGAAAGAAAATACGTATATTATCTGTCCAAACAACATAAAAGATTATACACATATGTCTGATAAAGTGAGAACTTATTTGAATAATTTATAAATGTATGACCCAACTCGAACTACAACAATACCTGCTCCGTGAGTACCCACAAGAGAATGCTCGGTGTGAGTGGAAGGAATTTAAGAATCTGAAGAACTCGTTCTGTGGGGACGAGAAAGATGATGTTATATCCTACGTGTCGGCTATTGCCAACATGGAGGGTGGTTTCCTTGTGATAGGTGTGCACGACAAGACATTGGAGATTGTCGGTACAGATACATACAACTATGACCGACAGAAAGCAATTCTTCGGTTGACGGACAGGTGCGCCAATCTTTCAAGTGAAGGACTGGATATTATAGAGTACATCACTTCCGACACGCAGAATAAAGTATGGGTGATTCGTATTCCGAAACATCTGCCGAAACGTCCTGTGTATGCCCATGACAAAGCATGGCAGCGCATAGAAGACTCGCTTGTGGAATTGACACCAGAACGGTTGAATGTCATCCTTGATGAACCGATGTTTATAGGAAGTGACTGGTCGGCTGAGATAGTGCCGAATGCCACGGTTGATGACCTTGACGAGGTGGCAATAGCCAAGGCTCGTGTGATGTTCAAGAAAGTGCATAGTCGTATTCCTGCGGAGGAAGTTAACGCATGGTCTGTGACGGAGTTTCTTAGCAACGCAGGCGTGATGATAGATGGTGGAATAACCCGTGCCGCAATCATACTGTTAGGCAAGCCTGTGTCTGTTTTCAAACTTCGTCCTGCCGTTGTACGTGTCACATGGTCGCTTCGTGATGAGAAACAGGAGGTGGTGGATTATGAACACTTCACCGTTCCATTCATCCTAACCGTGGATCAGATTCTTGCAAAGGTTCGCAATCTTACCATGCGGGATATGCCGGGAGGCACGCTGTTTCCTGACGTAATGCAGCAGTATGACGACTACTCCATGCGCGAGATTCTGCACAACTGTATAGCCCATCAGGATTATACTCTTCAGGAGAGAATCAACCTTGTGGAGAATCCGGGATTCCTGTATTATGCCAACGGTGGCAGTTTTATTCCCGGCACTGTGCAAAAGGCTATTGCCACGCATGGACCTCAGCGTCACTATCGCAATGAATGTCTTTGTAATGCTATGGTCAACTTCAATATGATTGACATTGTAGGTCGGGGTATTCGCAAGATATTCAATCAACAATGGGAGCGCAGATTTCCTATGCCGGATTATGAGATAGATGCTGCCAATAAGGAAGTGGCTGTTCGTCTGTATGGAAATGCCATCAATGAGAAATATACCAAACTGCTGAAAGAGAACAAGGACTTGTCCTTTGAAGATTGTCTGCAACTGGATGCTGTGCAGAAAGGACATCAATTAAACGAAGTTGATGCTCAAAACCTTCTTTCACGTGGATTGATAGAAAAGCAGGACGACCGTTATTACATTTCTCTTGATGTCGCTCGTAAAACTAAGCAGGTTCCTGCATACACAAAGAGCAAGGGGCTGGAAAAGCAGAAGTTAATTCAGATGATTCTTCAGTACCTTAAAAATGCTGGCGAGGAAGGCTCTAAGCGCGATGGTATCTACGAATATCTGAAAGATGTTCTGCCACAGAATAAGACTCGGGAACAACAACTTCGAATGTTGGGCGATTTGCTTAACTCTATGAAGGAAGATAAATTGGTAATAGTTAAAGGACGAACTTGGTATGAATATCCATTATAGCGGAAAATCGTTGTAGTTATAGCGAAAATTATAGCGATTCCGTTATAATTATAGCGAAATCCGTCGAATTTCGACGGACACTTCAACGGAGAAGTTAAGAAATCAACGTTAATATTGAAATATAAACATAACAGCATGTTATTTGGAAATAAGATTAGAGAGCTCAGAGACGAGCAAGGAATATTACAGCGGCAGTTGGCTGCAATATTAGAGATTGACACACCTATGTTCAGCAAGATAGAGCGAGGGGACAGGAGAGCAAAGCGAGAACAAGTAATCAAACTTGCTGAATATTTCCATCAAGACGAGAAAGAAATGCTAACGTTATGGTTGGCTGATAAAGTTCTTGATGCAGTAGGCGATGAGGAGGAACTCTGTCATGATGCAATTACAGTTGCACAAGAACAAATTCAAAAGTAATGATAGCAAAAACGGCAATTTGAGACACTAGTAACTTCAAATTGCCGTTTTTGCTATATTCAAGATAAATGTGAAAAACTAGAGTACCGCAAGTCTTAAAATTATTATAGTCCAATAATACAATCACTCTTGAATGTTCAAGTCATTACCTATATCAACTTATCCTTGTGATATAAGGATAGGTTTACCTTCAAACTTGCTTCGATTTTCTGCACTCAGCGTAGGTACATTTATAAACAATCGTTTAATCGCACGACTGGCAGCTACATAATATACGCGATGCGCATTGTTGCCATTCAGGTCTGGTCTCAGCAAGAACTCTATGTCATCTTCTTCTTTCAGAACGACAAACACGTTATCATACTCCTCTCCTTTTGACTTATGGATAGTCTTATGCTTGTCGTTTGAATCACCATACTTCACCCCAAGGGCAGCATCGGCATATGTATGGTTCATGTAGAAATCCTTGATTGTCTTCTTTTTTATCTTAGGCATCTTGACATGTAAATCATTCACTAGAAAATTGTAGAAATCCATCATGCTTCCGTATTTGTAATCCTTATAGCCATTCAGCAAGTGTCTTAGAAGTACGATAGTTAGTGACCTTTCGCGATCTATAATGTCTAACTGATGCCAAGCATTTCGCAAGTCGTTCATTCTTGTGTATTCCACGGCTTTTATCAACGCCTTTATCACCATCTGACGCTCGACATTGCTGTCAAAATCCAACTCTAATATTTTCTCTGCCTTGCGCATCCCATTCTTATTACGCATCGAATTAGCAAGTACGTTTTGAAAGGCAAGAGATTGAATTTCGTCAGTCCCACTTTTTTCTATGCTCTGTTGGTAACAATTAAGCATGTCGCCTACAAGCAATTCTGGCACCATTCCTTCTGACCCATTCAGCCAGTCTTGCGAGAAATCAGCCCTAATTGTATTCAGCAATTCTATTATTTGCTTCGTACTACGTCTATTCCCTCGTATCTCATACTCCTGTATCCTAGGAACAACGAAATTGTTAAATTGCTGCACCGTAGCACCGAGAAAGTCATAGATTGATTGAGCTTTGTCGCCAGCCACACCCACAATCACCCCCTCATTGCCTAGTTGGGTCAAAAAGTCAACCACAAAAGGAATTGTATCTTGAAACTCATCTACAAAAATATATGGGTATCTAGCCTTTATCAATTTGAATATGTTGGAGTATCTCGAAAGCAAAATATAGGAAAAATATAAAATGTCATCAAAAGACATATACCCTCCACTCCATAGCCATCTTTTGAATTCCATATACCAGTCATTACCTACATATCGCTTGCCACTTTTTAGATCATAGGTCTGTGGGTAATTGGGTTTGTAATGTTTGTACTCATGGTTTTCATAACGCCACATGGCTTTCGTCAAGCCTTTCAGATAGATTTTGGCATCTAACCATGATTTACCAATACGCTTTAATACGATTGCAGCTGTTCCTTCTGATTTAAAATTAGAATCATCTATAACCACAAGATCGTCCAACTTCAGCCCGAAATCTTTAGATACCAGATGAATATAGGGTTTTACCACATTGGCATACAAAAAACTATGAATTGTACATACCTCAACTACGTCATTCCCCATATCCAGACGTGATGTAATGGTATCGGTACCCACGTTGGTATAGGTAATACAAGCCACCTTTTTCACCACATCAAGTTTGTTACTGTTTGACACTACATTCTTGATATGACTTATCAACCAATGCGTCTTTCCTGCACCAGGCCCAGCACTCACCTTAAACGGTTCGTCTATAGGTATGGTTTGTTCTGATGTTATGATAATAGCCATGTTAATGCGTCAACAATATATTGGGGAACGTGGAACTCTTTTCTATCTGCTGCTGGTTCCTCCAGATTAGCCATAAGCGCCACGTTTAGTTCCAGCGCATTGCTACCTTTTGAAACAGAGTTCAAATAACGTGATGCAAGTAAGGCTTTTCGCTTTTCTTCATCCGTCCACCCCGATGCACCTATGGATGTCTTGATACGGGTATTAGCCTCACTGTTTCGCATTTTACTCATCATTTTGTTCACATCCCGTTCTACCATCATAGCTTTTATTTCCTTCAAGTTGGAAACAGAGTTAGTCAGCAACAGTTCACAATCGGGGTTTTCACGCATTATGTCATACTCCAGCGTTTTTCCATATGTCACATCTTGCCTATAGAACCTAATATTGGGATGGGTTGCATATTTAGCTACCACAGCATCCGCATGATGCTTGTAGTCGTAGTTAGCTGTATCTATATTGTACTCGTATGGGTAGCAGGCTTCGTATTCCTCATCAGGTCCGTTCTTTTTCCGGCAGGGGTCAACGTCAGTTAGACAGACTATTTTTTTGTTGATGGTGCATGGATTGTTCGTATCAAACAACTTTAGGAAGTGGTTGAAATAACGCCCACCCATATTCACCACCAGCACATGCTCATCTGTAAGGCTCTTATTCAAATATCTGGCAAAGACAGGGATCAGCAACTCCTCTGCAACGCCCTCAACGAATATCAATTTGTTGGCAAAGAACATATCCGCCTTGGTTGCATCCAGAAATCTTTGAACGTATTGCTTGGATACCATATCATCCGCATTATTTTCTTGATAAATGACACGTGGATATCCAACATTAATCTGCCCTAATACAGGTGAAGTTAGACAAATCAAGTCATCTAGTTTCACGGCTGAGGCAATCTGGGTAGAATGTGAAGTCATGAATATCTGGCGTACATGTCCATTGGCTTTATTGTCCTGTAGAAACTGTAGGAATTTGTACTGCATAGCTGGATGCAAATGTGCTTCACATTCTTCCACAGCAAGGAATGAGAGAACCTTTGCATTGCGTTTCATATAGGTGATGTTGCTGTCCGCCTGCATCTTTGCAAGCAAAAGCGACATATAAATTAGATTGTTATAGCCTAATCCATTATACGTTGCAGGTACTTCTATACCAACAGCATACTTGATAATCATTCTCAATACTGCAAACATCTCATTCTCCGTAACCTCTCCATCAAAATCTGGCACGGCTCCGTTGAATGTTGCGCCTGTATCGAGTGCGTACTTCAGAAACACGTTTTTGCCATTCTGCAACCTGTCTTGTAAAATTTTCATCAGTGGACCAGACTGCATAGCAAAAGCCTCTCTTAAGGCTTTCAATTCTCCCTTTATATCATCCTCTGTCTTTGTGCTATCATTCTTAACCGAGTAATCAATAAAGAAATTCAGTACATCCCTAAGAAGCGGATTATAACCGGCATATAGATTGTGACTGACATCACGAATGGCATCAAGAAATTGGAAATCAATCTGTCCCAAAGCATCATTGACGCTGACACTTGCAGCCGGATTACCTCCAGAGCGATTGCTCCTGTAGAGTCTGATGTAGTCATGATCTATGATTTTCCATATCTCCTTAGCGGTGGTTGCGCCAGCAACATCTGCTTTATAGTTTTCCTCTTGTGCCTCAGCCAATTTAAATTCATATCTCAATTCTGCTTCTTCGCTTAATGCAGGATCAGTCATCATATCGGAAAACAGCCCCATTTCTGCAGAATCCAAGGCTTCACCCTCACTTCTCTGGAGGACAAGTGTTATTTGAATACGTGGTGACTGCTGTTGAAGCGTTGTCACATCTGTTTCATAAAATAAGTCCCTCGTACACAACCTATGACCGTCACTATAGCCAAGCACTAACCCCATTGCACGGAGCAAGTTACTTTTACCTGTATTATTATGACCAATTATGACATTCACTCCTTCATGGAAGGGAACCGAAGTATCCCTAAAATTACGGAAGTTTGAAATTTTAATCTCCTTAATAAACATATTAACTTGAATTTTACAATTTTCAAAACGAAGTTGGAAGTTCCTTACCAAATGCCTCCACTTCGTCAGCTACCACTTTCTTTATTTCCTGCGCATAGTACAAAATTGCATTGTCATCTTTACCGAACTTGCGCATCAGTGTCAGTATATGTCCCCATGGAAAAACTGCGACAGTCTGTCGCAGTTTTGGTTCGCTGTCACAGAAACGTTCATAGAATTTCTTCATGTCCCACAGGTTTCTTGGCGAAACGCCCATCTGTGGATAACGGTGTGTCAAGTCATAGGATAAACGATTAATCACCCCACTCCCATGTTTGCTCTCAACTTTTCTGTCGTGAAGCAATTTCCCTATTTTCCAATGAGCCGTACCAATGGCCGAACATATAGTTGTTGCCACCATAGCTCGTGTCCTATCAATAACTGCGACAGCTTGTCGCAGAATTGCGTCATACTCCGGTTTTTGGATTTGTGTAATATCTGTCATAGTATTAATCTTTCCCCGTTATAAGTTCTCGCTTGTCAATATCAAGCAACGTTGCAATCTTGTCTAATGTATATAAGTCTGGCTGGGACACATTAGTACACCACTTGCTTACAGTAGCCGGGTTCTTACCTAATTCCTCTGCAAGCCACTTAGCTGTTCGCTTCTTTTCTACAAGCACGATTTTTATGCGATTCAAATCCTTCATTCGCAATGTTATTTAATTTAAACGCAAAGATACACAAAATAATCGAAAATAAAAACAAAGCATGAAAAATATTCCTTTATATTGCACATCTCCCATATTTTTGTGGTTTTGGAAAGTTAAAAACGTTAAATCTAGACATTTTTCATTCTTCATAGCCCCATGCGGTCACTTTTCTACCGTTTAACGCACAAATATCTATTATACAGTAAGATATAAATACTCTTTTTGTGAAAATCTTCAAAGAATTACTATCCCTTCAAATATTACAGTAATAGAATCCCACGTCTTTTACTTTTGTACAAGTTTGAAAGAAATTGTACTTCCTAAGAACTTAACAGAGTTAGCATATGCAACATTTTCACATTGTGAACAATTATCAGCAATACACCTTCCCGAAAATTTGATATATATAGATACAAGGGCTTTCAATTTTTGCTTTTCGCTTACTGATATATCTATACCGAAGTCTGTAAAATTGATAAAAGCAGCAGTTTTTGAAGGATGCAAAAAACTTAAATCCGTAAGTTTAGAATCAAAAGATACCCGAATTGCATATAATGCATTTAAAGACTGCCCTAATGTTGTTGTAAACAATCTTTTTGGTGATTAGTAATAATGTGTAAAAACTTTTGTTTTTTGTTTAAGTGATAATTTTTGGTTCAGAAAGAAATACCATCTTCGCACTGTGTAGAAGTATCTTATCATTAAGTTATTGGCCTCGATTCTTAGGAGTCGGGGCTTTTCATTCAAAAGAAATCTTTCTGTACCCGAAAAACTGATTCCCCTATCTAAAATTTATAATTGTTCTCGGCTATCTATCCCTATATCTTTGCAATGTAAGCTTACAGAGATAGTTAATTTATAGGCGGGTTCCGAAAAGCCTGGAAGAGAGTAGGAAAAAATAATTTAATATTATGCCATTTGATGTTACGAAACTAAACGATATTTGTTTTACAGCTGCTCCTGCTGTTACTCCTCCAATTGCTAGAAGAAATTTTGAAACAGAGGTATTGGACAGAATAGGAGCAACCAAGATAGAAGGTGATGATCTTAATACACTTTTTACTCGTTTACAAGGGCTTCAACCATATCCATATGAATCTAGCAATAAGATGTACACGGAGTCTATATTAAATAATACATATAATGGTCAGATGCTTTATCATTCTAGTAAAGGACCAGAAGATAAGACTCTAACAGCTATATTTACTTATGAAGAGGATAATAATAAATTGATTATATGTATGCTAGCCTCACATATAACTAGTACGACTTATAAAATTCTTTGGTGCTTAAAAACAGATCATATAAATAAGACTATAGTGATAAAGGGAAATAAAGAATACTGATTTTATATTATGTCACTATACAAAATTTTGTGTAAATAGAAAACTACAGGATTCTCGTTTCATACTTGAATCCTGTTTTTTATTCTTATCTTTGTCACGTAGAAGCTAACATTGTTATTTAACAAATGCGTAAGGCTCCGGGTTGAGATGCTCGGAGTTTTTATTGTTATTATAGGCTATCAAACAATGCTATTATGCTATTCATAATCTGATTCAATCGCATCCAGCCTCCAACACTATTAATATAATCAATTACTTTTCTATTCGCATCATCAACCTTCTGTCTATTGAAATCAATATAGATAGATATTACGGAAGAGCCTATTTCATGCCCTAACGCTTCGGAAATGGTTTCTTTGGGTATATCCAAGCCTGCCGCTATGGTTGCCCATGTATGACGGGCCCAATACGTCGTAATTTCTGGGAATAACGGTTCCCTTTCTTTCCTGCCTCCCCTACCCTTTCATTTGAAATTTCCAATCCTCCGAAGGCCCCTATTCATCGCCATCATATAATTTCTATAATTCCCGCCCGACATTTCCATAGCGCTTAATAAACACTCTTTCCCTCTATATCGACTAATTATTTCCATCGCTTCCGGCTCAACCTTTACAGAGTACAATTTACCCGTTTTTTCACGCTTATATTCAATTCTATCACCTACAAGTGCTTTTACATTAAACAAGTCTATACCATTAATACCAATAAGATAAATCATCAGCATGAACATATCTCTATATTCCTTCTGGTATTCCTCACACTCAAAGTCACGTAATAATGCAAGTTGCTCAACCGACATAGACCGTTTACGGGTCTCTTCCTTTTCTATTGTGAATTTTCTGAAAGGATAAAGCTCAGTTTCTTCATTATCTATCGCATAATTAAATACCGAACGAATATTCCTCAAATGAATAGAGCGTGTATTAACCTTCGTTCCTGCATCCGACATCCATCTATCAAAATTTTCAAGCCATTTGCGAGTCATCGTATCAAACGTGCAGTTTTCATCAAATGAAGTGATTTTATTTTTAGTTCCTACATAGCAATCAATTGTATTCTTTTTGGTTTTCGTAGCAATGAAATCATCTATGTAGCCTACAAACTTCTTTTCGGTTGCAGAGTTATTTTTAAGCGCCCTTTCGATTTGTTCTTTCAATGCCTTATCACTTGTCCGCTTTAACTTCCCGCTTTCATCCAGAAGGATTATCAAAGTATCGACTTTGTTTTTTAGGTTCCTAATCGCTACGTTTCTAACTTTGTAGTTTTTGGCCTCTTTTGAGTACTCTGTTCCCGTCCATGTTTCAGGCGTAGCAGAAAACTCGGTACTAACAAGAAACTTGTTATTATGTCTCACGTTAATCTTTATAGGAAATGTTCCGTCTTTCTTAGAACGACGAGTGTCGAGATAAAAATTAGCTGTTGCCATACTATATATATTAGAAGTTTGGTGCAAATTAGGGTGCAAAATTTGCACCGGATTTGCACCACAAATATAATAAATACCCGTCAGAAGCCACCAGAAACGGCGCAAGAAAAAGAGATAATGCAATAAAAAAAGCCCTTTACGTTATCGTAAAAGGCTGATTATTAATTTGTAGTGGGTACGAGAATCGAACTCGTATTACATGCGTGAGAGGCATGTGTCCTAACCGTTAGACGAACCCACCCGATTGAAAATTAGATTCAAAAAAGAGCTAAGCAATAAACTCAGCTCTTCTTTGTCATCTTAAAGTTGAGATTTGGTGCGGAAGCTGGGGGATTCGAACCCCCGGTACGGTTACCCGTACGTCAGTTTAGCAAACTGGTGGTTTCAGCCACTCACCCAAACTTCCTTTTTAACCGCATTTCCTCTCAAATGCGATGCAAAGATAGAGGGAACTTTTGAACTACGCAAATCTTTCTGCAACATTTTTTTCAAGGATTTTATGCGAAATAAGTTAACCGGCTAAGTTTCAAATGTTAAAGGAGAGAACTTTTTTTTCATACACTTCTTCCTCCGGCCGGACATCGGAGTAAAACGAATCTTTTTACTTTGAAAAATTGATTTATATCAACCGATTTTCGTACTTTTGCCCCGCAATCTATAATAACTTATCAATATATAACATAATGGAAAACCTGAAAGAGACAGTGGATATTGTTGTAAACTCCAGATATCCGGAGATGAACAGAGAGGGACGAGAACTACTGGCACAGGTCTTGATACGCAAAGAGCTGGAAAAGGGTGAAATGTTGTTGAACGAAGGACAAATAAGCCGCCACATGGTTTTTGTCGGTAAAGGGATGTTGCGGCAATTTTATTATAAAAACGGAAAAGATGTCACCGAGCACTTCTCATACGAAGGATGTATCCTGATGTGCATCGAAAGCCTGTTAAAACAAGAACCTACCCGCCTGATGGCTGAAGCATTGGAACCGGCGGTAGTATATATGCTCCCTTATGACGTCCTGCAAAAGTTGCTGGAACAATCCAAAGAAATCAATGCTTTCTATCGTAAGGTACTGGAATACTCACTCATCGTATCGCAAATAAAGGCCGATTCATGGCGTTTCGAAACGGCACGCGAACGCTACAACCTACTCTTGCACCATCATCCGGAGATCATCAAACGAGCTCCGTTATCACACATTGCATCCTACCTGCTGATGACCCCGGAAACACTCAGTCGTGTTCGTTCGGGAGTACTGTAAAAAACATTTTTTGATTTATATCAAAACGTAATTCAACTACATGCTGTATTTTTGCAGCAGTTAATAAATAGGTTGTTTTTTATAGGAATAAAGATTAGTTTTTAGGTAACAATTAAAAAAACAGGCAGCGTCAACTATTTGACGCTGCCTGTTTTTTATCAGACACTTTCCATCATTCATATAGATCATGCTGTGCCATTTCTTCAAAAAGTCCGGCGAGTTTCTCTACGATCGGTTTCACATAACGCTCTCCTTTTTCCGCTGTTGCTTTTTTCGGGTTTCCTACACCACTGTCTACTGTTGCTTTGTCCCAATGGCGAGGTACCCAAGCTACTTTTTCGTTCAGCGAAGCAATGGCAAACGGTTTCGATTCACCATCACCGGCCTCAGCCAGATTCACCAGTTCCGGATGATAGTGCATCATCACGGAAGTTTCCGATTCTCCGGCATGGTCGTCAATCTCCGCTTCAAAATAGCCTTTGGGCGACACCACCTCAAACCAGTTTGCGGCAGCAATCAGAAAGTCGGGATATTCAAAAGCAAGGTCACGAATCATCCCTTTAAAATTATTCCCTCCGTGTCCACTCAAAATCAACAGCTTACGAAATCCTTGTACATGAAGGGACGATACGATGTCTTCCAGAATAGCCTGCTGGGTGGCATATCGGGTATGGATACAGAACGGCAATTCACGCTGCCCGGGATTATGCGCTCCGAAAGGTACGGGCGGCATCACCATGCAACGGACACCCGAACGGCTAAGTGCCAGTTCGGCTGCCTCCACAGCAATATCATGGGGGAGAATGCAATCGGTGAGATACGGCAAATGTAAATTATGGGGTTCCGTAGCTCCCCACGGCAAAATAATAACATCATATTTCAGCTCTTTCACCTTACCAAGGCAGGATACTGAAAGATCTACTTCTTTATTCATGGTCTTCTGTTTTTAGAATTCAAATGTGATATCACAAAGATATGAATAAAATCAGAAACTTAGTTCATAATCTTTATCCCCACAAAATAAGTCCTCGGTTGAGTCGGTCCGTAGAAGTAACCTGCATCCCGGAATTCTCCCTTGTCCAGATCCTTCTGGAAGCTATTAAATATATTCTGTACTCCTCCGTTTACCTGCATTTTGATATGATCTTTCAGCACAAAAGTATAATTCAGTTTCAGGTTGAGATCCATGAATTGTGGAGTGTGCTCCATGCGTGACTTCTCGATGTATCCGGCCATGTGCGGCACAATCATCTTACCGGTATAAGTACCCGAAAGCGAGAAATCGAAATTCTTTAATGGTGCCGACGTAAAAGTGAAATAACCGTAGTAGTCCGGCGTACGGGGCATGCGTTTCGTAGTCTGCTCTTCTTCTCCTTCACTGGTCCATACTTCCGCCCGGTTATATCTGCTGCGCTGCACCGTAAATCCCAACTGCAACTGCGCTTCGCGTCCGTGGGCTACCTTTGCATCCAGATTGACACCATATACTTTGGCCCCGCTGCCGTTCCGGCGCTCTTTTATCTTATCTCCGTTTTGGTCCTCACCGATATCTTCGAGCACAAATACATGATGTAAATCCGTATAAAACCCTTCGAGAAGAATATTTGACTGCCAGTGCCCCATCGGGAACGACCAATCCACCGAACCGCTGAAACTGTTGGAGCGCTCTTCACGAAGTCCGTCGGCCAACCGGATCTGTACTCCTTCACCCCCCACAGCCGTTACGTGCAAGTCTTCATCGTATGCTTGTGGTGCCCGGAATCCGGTAGAGTATGTCAGACGTGCCTGCAAATTATCGCTCGGTTTATATAGGAAATTCACACGCGGGCTAAAAATCGGATGATCGATCAGGTTATGCTTGTCCAGACGTGCCCCTACAAGCATCGTCCAGCGGTTCAACCGCCATTCGTTCTGTACAAAACCTCCGGCAATACGCACATCCTGCTGCATGTCGCGGTGATATCCCGTCATCACATCGTGTAGTGAGTTGCTCTGATACTCTACACCGCCGGTAAACGTAGCCGGAGCAAAAAGACAGCGGTCCATGTTGCCCACATACATACCTCCCACTACCCAAGTCAGATCGTTTGTCTTACCATAGGCATTCATGTCTTTCTGTGCACCGTAATAGCTGTTGCGATCCGTATGCTGGATAGAACCGTATACGGACATTTTATGCTTCTCGCCCCAGTAACGATCGTAACTCACTCCTCCACTATTGATGATATGTTTCGTTTGTTCAGTAATATCCGCCTCGTGGGGTTGCAAATTGAACTTATTTCCTCCCCGCCGGAATTCGTTTGTCGTGTGATACTCCACATTGATACGGCTAAAATAGTTAGGACGATAATAAGCACGCATCCCGAATGTATTCATATTTAGCTTACCGAGTTCCGAAAAACCGTCTCCGTCGGCATCATAAGGATTCCGGTTACGATAGGTCTCGTACAGGGCGATGCCGTACGAATTGTCTTTTGCCACCAAAGAAACGTTTCCTCCCATATATTGCTCCCACGACTTGCCATTCATATTAGACATCGTGCTTGCCACCTGGAAAGAATTATTAATCGGGTCTTTCGTGATAATATTGATCGTTCCTCCTACGGCATTGGCACCGAACAACGCCGAACCACCACCGCGTACCACTTCCACACGTTCGATCATGTTTACCGGAATCTGTTCCAGCCCGTACACTCCCGAGAGAGCGCTGATGATAGGACGGCTGTTAATCAGGATTTGCGAATAAGGACCTTCCAAGCCATTGATACGTACCTGTGGGAAACCGCAATTCTGGCAATTGTTCTCCACCCGAAGACCCGACTGGAAGTTCAACGATTTAGCCAGATCGGTAGAGTTCACCGTCTCAAACAGTTTAGCGCTCATCACGTTTACGACCACCGGTGCCGCCTTTCGGCTCACCTCGTTCCGGTTGGCCGAAACCACCACTTCATCTGTCGTAAAACTTACTTCTTCCATTTGGAAATGAACCACGGACGTAGCCTCTGCACTGACCGTAATTGTTTTTTCCTGTGTTTTATACCCCATCACCTGTACACGGAGCGTATATTTACCGGCAGCCAGTTTACGGAATTCAAATTGTCCTTCCTCATTGGACACCGCACCGCGGTTGGTTCCCAGAATCATCACTGTTGCGAATGGGATACTTTCTTCAGTGCCCTTCACAATAACGTGTCCGGCAATCATATTACCTTCTTTAATCGGATTGACCGCATACGAACTCATGCTTACACAAGCAAGCACAAGTATAACTATATAATGTTTCATTCTTTTTTGTTAACCATAAAAGACGAATCAGCAGTAACACATGTAACACACTTACACGCAGTACCCACCTTTTGGAAGCATTACGTTCACTCCCAAATACTGATTCGCAGTTGTATATTTAAATGTAAATGAGTAAAAGAAAAGAGGAGAGCATAGCCCACCACCGATTATGTGGTGGATGCGAATTTTGACATATCCCCATTTTTAAGCTAACTCTGCCGGAGGAGCCCGCAGAGAAATCACCTGCAGATGTGTTCCGGCCGTCACCGGTATACTCTCCGGTATCTCTACGGTGAACAGAATCGGGCGTTCGGGTGTAAAATCATAATGCACATCGACTTCCAAAGAATGGAATGCGGCAAAATGTGCAATAACAATAATGTTGGAAGCAGTATGCGAGTGGGTACCTTTGTAGGGATGAGAGTGAGCTATCATCACACCGTTCACGTAATGCACATGAGTAAACATTGTAATGCTTACCTGGTACGTTACGAACAGCGTCAATAACAGAAACGATAATAGAATCTTTTTGATGTGTCCCACCTACTATACTCTTATTTTGAGGCGGCAAAGATAGTCATTATTTTGATAAATAGCCGCACATTTCTTCCAGATATTTCCGATCTGTTTCATCAAAGAAATTCAATAGATCGCTGTCTATGTCCAGCACTCCCCATACCTCACCGTCTTTTATCAGCGGAACCACTATTTCCGATCGGGATAACGAACTGCAAGCAATATGTCCCGGAAAAACTTCCACATCCGGCACCAACAGCGTGGCACCCTCCTGCCAGGCAGTACCGCAAACTCCTTTGCCTTTCCGGATACGTGTACAAGCCACCGGACCTTGGAACGGGCCCAGTACCAACTGATCCTGCTTCACCAAATAAAAACCCACCCAGAAAAAGTCAAAAGCCTCCTTCAGGGCAGCAGCCACATTGGCCAAATTGGCCACTAAATCCACCTCGCCCTCTATCAGGGATCTCACCTGAGGTAGCAAAGAGAGATATTGCTCCTCTTTGCTACCCGATATAAATGTCAGTTCTTCAGCCATATTATTTTATTTTCCACCAAACAGATATTCATAATCTCTCTCTGCGGCAGGTTTCACCCACTCTTCCGGCACAAATTTCCATTGGTTCAGCGCACGCGGATCAAGCGTACCTTTCTTCTCGATATACTGCATCAGGTAGAAACGGAGGTCCTTGTCCGTAGAGAAGATAATACGCTCTTTCAGTTTCTCCTGCGGGATTCCCGATCCTTTTGTCAGCAGTTCTCCCCCGCCGTTGCCGCGATAAGAGTTCAGCGCCACTTTGTAGATATGATCCATCCGGAACGGAGAACCGTCCGCCATACTGACAATAGTCACTTTTTCTCCCTTCGGTCGGGTCACATCCACTGTGTAGATAATTCCCGCAGCCGAATCGAAATTAAAACTAAAATTCTGGAACGAAGCCCGGTCTTCGGCACCTGCCCTACGTTTTTCTTTCAGCCACAACAAGTGGTCTTCGGGAGATTTCATCCGGTTCGTCCACATATAATAGGACTCTTCCAGGAAGTCTTTAATCTCTTTTCCCGACAACTTCATCACATAAAGCATATTTTCGTACTTATACAGATTGAACATGTCGCTCACACGAATATCTCCTTTCTTTATCTCTGCATCGAAAGATAACGGAGCGGCAAACGAAATATCCGCTCCCGAAATATCGAGTTGCAACGAATGGATAAAATCAATAAATGCCGACGAACCGAAATAGGCGGGACGGGTAGACAGATCTTCTGTAAATACCCCGATCTTCTTAGAAACAAACTTCTCAACCGCCCCGTATTGCAATGCGAAATGTCTCATAAAGGACTCGCTGACTCCGTATTCTTTTGTATCCGTCAGCACACCGTCTATCTGTTTGCTCACCACTTTACCGTCTTTCAACTTTAAAGTCACGTCAATGTCCGACACTACGATTCCGTTGCTTGCCGGATCGATCACCAGTACGGAGTCGCCTGCCACATTCACCACCTTCTTGCACTCCCGCGCATGGTCGTGCCCCATCAGCACCATATCAAATCCCGGTACATTCTTCGCCACATTCAGCGAAGCATTCTCGTTATACTTGCCTGACATCACAAAAGCATCTTGTCCGGCATGAAACAACCCGATCACCAGGTCCGGATTTTCTTTCTCACGGATGACTTTCATCCACTTCCGTGCTGTCTCTTCCATATCGTCAAACCGCAGTCCCTGCCACAGATTCTCTGACAGCCACGCGGGAATAGCCGGCGTAATCATTCCCAGCACCACAATCTTCACTCCGTCGCGCTCCAACACCCGATAAGGAGGAAGATGGGTCTCTCCCGTAGCCGTTTCAACGATGTTTGCCCCCAGCACCGGGAAATTGCACTCACCAATCCAGCGGTCGAATACAGCGCGTCCTGTTTCCACATCATGATTTCCCATGTTCCCGGCATCGTATCCCATAAAATTCATCATCTCGGCACATACGTGAGGCGCCACTGTATCTATATAATTATAATAGTATGCCGAAGGCTGTCCTTGCAGAATATCTCCGTTATCCAGCAATATAAGGTTTTCCTTATACACCTCCCGGTTCTTTTGCACCAACGCATATACACGTGCAAGACTTCCGCCCCACTCCTTTTGTGTAATGAAGTTATATGGAAAGTAATTACCATGTACATCACTGGTCTGCACAATTTTCAGTTTCACCTCTCTCTCTTGTGCCGGCAACACACATACCAGGCAGAGCAAGAAAGCATACATACAAATCAATCTTTTCATCATAATCATCTTTTAAATTTGATTTACCACCAAATAACACTGAGTCTCACCGGGAGAATTTAAATAGGGAATAAACTCTATGAGACTTTGTGTGACCCTGTGGTAGTCTCTTTTTCTTATAACGGGTGCGAAACCACAAATCTCGCCCCATCTTCATAATCCGGGTCGATCCAGATATCGCCACCCCATTTATCTACCGTGAGTTTACAGATTGAGAGTCCCAATCCGGTTCCCTGCGCATACTCGTTCAGCTTCTCGAACCGTTCGAATACCTGTTTTTGTTTCTCCTTCGGAATGCCGCATCCGGTATCCGCCACCGCAAACAACACCCGGTTCTTCTCCTTCTCAACCTCAAACTGCAATGTGATCGTACCATTCTTGGTGAACTTCGCCGCATTGGTCAGCAGATTGATAAGCACTTGCTGTAAACGTTGAATATCTGTCTGCAGAACAAAGGAGTCGGTCTTTGTCTCAAAAACAAACCGGTTACCCGATTCCCTGCGGGACATCTCCACCGACGATAATGCCTGCCTGCACAGTTGAACCACATCACAGTCTTCCGGTGTCAGTATCACCTTGTTCGCCTCCAGCCTCGACAGATCGAGTATATCATTAATCAGTCGTAACAGCAGGTCGGAGTTCGACTGGATAATTCTGAAATAATTCCGCTGATCCTCTTCCGAGCTCCCACCCGAAGCCAGCACATCCGAGAATCCTACAATCGCATTCAGGGGTGTTCGTATCTCATGACTCATATTGGCAAGAAAAGCACTCTTCAGCCGGTTCGACTCCTCCGCCCGGTCCTTCGCTTCATACAAAGCAACTTGCGAACGCTCCAGATCGTCTTTCAGCCGCTTTGTCCGCAGATAGAAATAGATAGAAACCAGCAATCCTATCACCAGAATGCAGAGGACACCTACACCCACCCAAATCTGATACCGGTACTGTTTATAGAAAGAGGGTGATTCATTGACCAACTTTACCTTCATCGGCAGAGCGGCCACGTCTATCTTCTGTTCCTTCACTTTCTTACTGTCCAGCAACGCTTCCGTACCCACTACTTCTACCCGCATATTCGGATCTTCAGGATTATCCAACAACTTGACCGCCTCCTCCGCCAATTCCTTACCGAACGTCCGGAAAACGGGAACCACTCCGCCTACGGCCCAATAACCCAGACCGATGGAAGTAGCCGTAAACGTCGGTACATCCGGAATCGCCTCCATCATCGAATACGTAGCATTGCGCATAAAATAGCCTTCGTTCTTGTCCACTCTCCAAGTGCCTAACAGAACGGCCGTATGCTTCGGCAATTTCCGAAGTTCATCCACAATAGTATAAATGGTATGTTCGCGCCCGTCCAGCAAAATCAGGTTCATATCCGGAAACTGTTTCATTTCCTTTCGCACATGAGCTTGCAAAGTGACGCCACCGTAAGTATTGTCGGATATAAAAGCAATGTTCTTCGTATCGGGATAGATTGCCCGGATCATGCGGATGTTCGACGCGATGTCGTATTCGTACAGAAAACCGCCGCATACCTGGTGCTTCAGACTGTCTTCATAAAAATCGGAAGATTCCGGCATCCAGTGTGCCAGATCTTTCCCGTCGTCCGGCAAAAGCACCACGTTCCTGCTGGTCAGTGCGCACATTACCGGCACTTCTCCTGTCACCGAGTCATTCAGCGACAGATAAGACGCCCACGCCTCCTGTCCGAACAGAATGATCAGCGCCGGTTCCTGGCTTCCCCGATATTTATCCAGAATATTCTCCATCACTCCCTTCCAGCGGGGAAAGTCTGAGAAACTCTTACAGTTCATGTTTTCAATGACCACTCCCCGTTTGCCCCCCAACCTCTGATATTCGTCCATAAAGTCGGATACATTGGCAGAAGTCGGATACGCTCCCGGATTGTACGAACAGATCATCAGTATGGGTTTCTCACCGGTAGCAGCATGTCCTGCCATGGGAGGACAGCAACCGATAACTAACAGAAGTAAATAAAGAATATATTTGAACGATACCGGCATATTCATCTGTTTTAGAGTGTGTGTATCCGTTTTTTTATGCCCGCAAAGATAGTAAAAGTTGATGGTTATAGCAGATTTATTGCGTACATTTGTCGCTCAATGTCCTAAAAATAGTTTATGGAAATTTTTCACAAAATGATTTCGGCAGCACTCAACCTGCCGGAAAAGCAGATCAGTAATACTCTCGGGCTGTTAGCCGAGGGAGCCACTATCCCTTTCATCAGCCGCTACCGTAAAGAAATCACCGGCGGACTCGACGAAGTGCAGATAGAATCTATCAAAACGCAGTACGATAAACTCTCAGAACTCGCCAAACGCAAAGAGACCATTCTCGGCACCATCGGCGAGCAAGGCAAACTGACGCCTGAGTTGCGGCAACGCATCGATGCCACCTGGGATGCCACCGCTCTTGAAGATATCTACCTGCCCTACAAGCCTAAACGCAAGACCCGCGCCGAAGCCGCCCGCCAGAAAGGACTCGAACCGCTGGCTCTGTTACTGATGATGCAGCGCGAGAACAACCTGGGCTCCCGTATTCCTGCGTTCGTCAAAGGCGATGTCAAAGACGCAGAGGATGCTCTGAAAGGTGCCCGCGACATTATCGCCGAGCAGGTGAGCGAAGACGAACGTGCCCGTAATGCAGTGCGTAATCTCTTTGCCCGCCAGGCTGTCATCAGCGCTAAAGTAGTGAAGGGTAAAGACGAAGAGGCCGCCAAATACCGGGACTATTTCGACTTCTCTTCTCCCTTGAAACGCTGCACCTCCCATCGCCTGCTGGCCATCCGCCGTGCCGAGGCCGAAGGTTTGCTGAAAGTCAGCATTACCCCCGACGATGACGAATGCCTCGAACGGCTCGACCGCCAGTTTGTCCGTAGCAATAACGAATGTGGCCGCCAGGTGGCAGAGGCCGTACAGGATGCCTACCGCCGTCTGCTGAAACCTTCCATCGAAACCGAATTTGCCTCCCTCAGTAAAGAACAGGCCGATGACGAAGCGATCCGGGTCTTTGCCGAAAACCTGCGCCAACTGCTTCTTGCCCCACCCTTGGGACAAAAACGGGTAATGGGTATCGATCCCGGCTTTCGTACCGGTTGTAAGGTGGTCTGCCTCGATGCACAAGGCAATCTGGTACACAATGAAAACATCTATCCTCACCCGCCGGTAGACAAGAAAACCGAAGCGGCTTCGAAACTCCGCAAAATGATTGAAGCTTACAAGATAGAGGCCATCGCCATCGGTAACGGAACTGCCAGCCGCGAAACGGAAAACTTCGTCACGCACCAACAGTTCGACCGTCCCGTACAGGTGTTTGTTGTCAGCGAACAGGGTGCTTCCATCTACTCGGTCTCCAAAACGGCCCGTGACGAGTTTCCCGATTATGATGTCACCGTCCGTGGGGCCGTCTCCATCGCTCGCCGGCTGATGGATCCGCTGGCGGAACTGGTCAAAATCGATCCTAAGTCCATCGGTGTCGGCCAATACCAGCATGATGTAGACCAGACCAAATTGAAAAAATCACTCGACCAGACAGTGGAGAACTGTGTCAACCAGGTAGGTGTCAATCTCAACACAGCCAGCAGTCATCTGCTCACCTACATTTCCGGTCTGGGTCCGCAACTGGCACAGAACATTGTAGCCTACCGCGCTGCCAACGGCGCCTTTGCCTCACGTAAAGAGTTGATGAAAGTGCCCCGCATGGGAGCTAAAGCTTTTGAACAATGCGCCGGATTCCTCCGTATCGCCGGAGGAGAGAATCCGTTGGACAACACCGCTGTGCATCCCGAAAGTTATGGGATCGTGCAACAGATGGCCAAAGATCTGTCATGTACTGTTCCTCAACTGATTGCCGACAAATCGTTGCGTACCCGTATCGAAATGGAAAAATATATCACCCCCACCGTAGGACTCCCTACCTTGAAGGATATTCTGCAAGAGCTCGACAAACCGGGACGCGACCCGCGCGATACCATCCAGGTATTTGAGTTCGACCGTAACGTGCGCACCATCAACGACCTCCGCGAAGGGATGACTCTACCCGGTATTGTCAGCAACATCACCAACTTCGGAGCTTTTGTCGATATAGGCATCAAGGAGAACGGGCTTGTCCATCTCTCCCAGCTTGCCAACCGATTCATCACCGATCCCACCGAGGTGGTCTCCATTCATCAGCACGTCACAGTGAAAGTACTGAGCATAGACCTCGAACGTAAACGGATACAGTTGACGATGAAGGAGGAGTAAACCGATTTAAAATAATCAAAAGCCCCGGTCTCCCTTCCGGTGATTCCTGACAAGAATAAACGACAACCACTGTTGTACATACTTTTATCGGAAGAGAGTACCGGGGCAATCTGCAAACTTGTGTTATCTAATATCACTCTCCGGCCTGTGTCGCCAGATAGTCTATCAACTGTTCCATCGAAGTATCTTTGAGTATCACCCGTTTCCGCCCGTCAAGCAGATAGATAGTCGGCGTAGCGCGGATATCGTAAAGTTGCCGGGTTCGGATATCGCCTGCTTTGTTCCAGCCCACGATCCATCCCTGCGGCATATACACTGCCTTTGCCGCCCACTCTTCCCTGTTTTCGTCAGGATAGATAGCCAGCACCCGCAGTGTCCCGTTTTCCACCATCTCAACGAAAGCAGGTATTTCAGCAAATAACTTCTCAAACTTCCGGCAATTCGAACAGTCCGGATCGTAAAAGAACAACATCGTATATTGGGCTTTCAGCCTGCTCATCCGGCTATTGTCACCATGTACCGTGACATATGTAAAATCCGCCGCTTTCATTCCCGGGCGATTCTTGTGTGCCTGCTTCAATCGGTCTGCCGGACGGATCTTCTCCCATTCCTGCAATCTGTCCGATTGCAGCATCTGTTCCAGTACCGCGATGTAAAAGTCTTCGTTGCGCATCGGTGAATTCGGCTCGTTGAGATACTTTTCTCCCAGCAGGCAAAAGCGCCGGTATGCCGTACTGTCTGCCTCCATCCGTACCATCATGGTATGCAATGCCTTTCGCCCGGTCTCAGGTTCGACATACTTCAGCGCATCGATAAAGTCAACATACAACTGCTCCGTGTCTCCACTATTCACCCATGCCGTATCACCTGTCAGATAACCATCCCAATAATGTTTCACGTAGTAGACCGCACGTTCCGCAGGATCGGTCATTATCTGTGGTAAATCCGGCCGTGTATAATGTACCACATGCAGCGTGTCTGCCGCCACCTTCTCTTTCCATTCGCTCCCGTCTCCTCCCGCACAGGCTTTCACCATCCCCAGGCCCAGACAAATCACCATCAACGCTATTGAGGATACCGTCAATATAAATGCCATTAAATTCTTCTTCGCATTCATTTTGCTTATGTTTATTTCTGCACCGCAGAATTACTCGTTCCTTATCTTCTCCACCTTCCTCGTACCACCCACCGCATAGGCAGTACATACACCTTTTTTTCATCTCCTTTCAGTATCACCGCAGGACGATACTCACCCGGCTTCAACTCCGGTAAAGCCACAACCACCTTCCCCTCAGAGTACCTATACACAAGCCTGATATCGATCACCTGTTCCGGTTTGGCATGTGTCACCAGGCACAATCTGATATTCTCCAACGCATAACGGTTCAGATTGTAACCCGAAACTACAATCGGTGCCTGCGATGTAATAGTCCCGTCTCTCAGCCCGCTCAGCGGATCGTATACTCCGGTTATCTCCGGAATGTCGACACCTCCCCACACCTCCTCGATCTTTCTTATCTCTACCATATCTTTCAAAGTTTATCGTTAACCATTTGTCGTTCATCGTTGAAAATACTTCTCACCGGAAACCCATATTTTTTCATATCGTGCATCAGATACATCTGCCGGCTGGGTTCCACGCAGAGCGAATAACCATATACCGGGCTTTGGCTGCTCCCCGTCCAGTAGCGATGCCCATGCGGAATCACAATCCGGCAGCCGTTGATGTGACTCCGGTGTCCGCACAGCGGCAGATACACCGGTACTCCGTCGTCACTCAGAAGGCAGATATTCGTCCGGTCCTCCTCCCGTTGAAGCTCCATCGGAGCAGCGGGACTGTTCATCAGCGCCTCCATTTCGATACGCGATGGTAGCCGCCACCCCTCCGGCGAAGGGTCCAACTCATTAATCCGTGCAGGACTCTCTGCCGTGCCATCGTACCAACTGCCGCGACAGGGCGTAAAGTTCTCCTCCCATCGATCAGTAGGACAGCCAAACTGAAAATACGTACCCTGATTAAGCGTGGTATCCACTTCCAACCCCAACGGGATGGCTACCTGTGCTAATTTCCCGCCTGCCGCCAGATTACGGTCCAGCCAATATTTACCCCGGATACGTACGTAACCACCTTGATAAATAAGGATATCGCGTACCACGCCCGTATCATTCACCAACGAGAGCACCGTGTGACGTGCTGCCGGAAATCCACCACGCACCCGGTATCCGGCATTAGAATGCACCTTCACCGTGAACCGTCCGTCATAATGTCCTTGCAACAGTTCGGGTTCACTCACCTCCACCCAGTCCGCCGCCTTGTCACTCACGATGCGCCATGACTGATTACTGTCCACACACACGATGTACGTCCTCACTCCCTCCTCCTCCCGATAGTCCGGTGGTGTCTCTATCACCCTGCTATGGCGTGCGCAAGGATCCTCCGGCGGATATTCTATATAATAGTCAAAGCAGACACCCTGCATCAATAGCAGATCAGTTGTCTGGCTGAAAGGATATGTCCCCGTCTCGAGTGTCAGTACCAGCGAGCGCGAACGCACACTGGCAGGTTTCGCTTCAAGGTGCACTTTCAAGTTCTGGCTTCCTTTTTGTTGCAGGCCTACGGGCGGATAGACCGAATACCAACATCCGCCGTCGTTAGCGTTGGCGCTCCTCACACACCAGCATGCCTGTTCGTTGTCGGGGATAACGGTTAGCGTCACCGCCTCGTTCTTCCGCCCGGTACTGACGTAGAGCCGGCGACTGACCGTCAACGTGGGATGAATGCCCATCACTTGCTGACGCACCTTGAGCAAATGTACTCCCTCACCGTTCCCTATTTCAATGGTTGCCTCCCGTTCCACGGCAGAAAAGTTGGTACGAAACTGCATCAACAACCGGTCCCCCTCACGGCGCACGGCAAGCCAGTTGTCCGGTTCACCTTCTGCATAATGCACGCTTCCCGTATTCCATTGTTCGCTACACCCCTTCAACTCCACCGGAAGCTCCTTTGCCATTGCGTCCGTAATCACTTCTGTCGGAAGCAATGCATTCAGTGTGGCAGAATCGACCTTTTCATTTTCCTCGTCTGTTTCCGTACCGACCACTATCAACTCCAACGATGTGCCATGAATAATCTCCTGCAGTCCCGTTTCAGCAATACAGATGCCGGCATGACCGGCAAACAGGCGGGACACATCATCACGATGATGTATCCCGCTCAGGCAGAGCGCATGGGGTGTAAACAGCACACAGAAGTTCAACATTCCTTCTTGTACGGTACAACGCAACCGCCACCTTTTTCTCCGTTTCAGTACATCCGCCTCAGGGTACTTGCGCACCAGATATCCTCGTCGGTCAAAAACCAACAAGACCGCTCTCCGGCACTCTTCCGACAAATCATCCGTTCGCTTCAGAATCAGATGCACCGGCCATTCACGGGCGAGATGCACTTTTCGGTTCACCCGCCAATACTTCACGGCATTGTATGTCATCCCCGAAGCGATAAACGCCATTGTTGCTATTTCCGCTATATCCATAACTTTCGTCAGTTTGTGTTTTCCATTTTTATTTTCACCACAGTTTACACCGATTCTTTATTATCCTTTATTTAGCGAAACCACACGGAGAGAAAAAAAACGAATCCATGTGAATCTGTGTATTCTGCGGTGAACCTTTACTTACTTTGCAGGAAGCGCAGTGCCCTTCCTGCCGGCACACTTCCTCCTGCCTGTGCCAGGCTCAGGTAGACTTCCGCCTTTCCCCGGTCACCTTCAAGCAGGCAAAGAATACCCATGTTACACCCGGCTTCAGGCAGGGTGGCAAAGCGTTGCAGATATTTCCGGGCACGCTCCGTATCGCGGCGCAACAAGGCTACTCCGGCAGCGTTGATGCATGCCACCGGACTATCCGGATAAAGACGCCCCGCCAAGTCCATCAAGTCATTGAATTCAGCCGAACCTACGGCATGTGCTTCTGCCAAGCGGCAGAAGTCCGCCACCGAGAATGCTTCCGGTTTGCCCGAAGTAACAACCGACACCCCTTCTGTCATGCCTGTCGACGGCTGTGTCGCGAAGCTTCCGTCCACGTAGGTTACCTCGTACTCAATGCGACGTAACCTCCCGAAAAAAGCCGACGACAAATAGTGGTAGGCAGTCCCACCAGCCAAATCCATCAGCATTCGTTCACGACCATCCACCACATCCACTGTACGGATAATATCGAGTACGGACTCTTTGAATGCCATCTCCGACCCAACTATCAGATCGGTCAATCCTTTCCAATCCTCCGCTATCCAGTTCACCTCAAAAGGCACTGTGCCGAAGCTTTTCTCCCGCCGAATATAATCTTTCAATGCCAGTGCGCGTTGTAAACCCAGACGTTCGTTCGCCCGATAGTCACCGTCCGGAGCCGTATAACCTGTCAAACGAATACCTTCCAGACTCACACCCGGTGTTTCTTTAAGCGGACGTGTCACAGCCAAAAGTTTGTAAACAGCTTCTACAAAGTTACGCTCATCATACTTCGTCTTCTGCCCACGACTGTAATCCAGCACGATGCTGCCACTCACTGTCTGCCGCACCTCCTCAACCTTCGGTGCCTCCGTAGCCGAAGGCGACAAAAAGCCTACCCACGAGAGCAGCATGCTGTCCGTAGGCAGATCAACTTTCACCTCGCATACGGACAAAGGGCGTACCGAGGTAGACTTTCGAGTACCCACCGGGGTTATTTTCTGTCGTACGTTTCGTTTGTTGTTCACTGCCGATGCCGTTTTTTTTTCCGGCGAGTCGGCACCGGTCCCCGCTCCTGCCATGCCCGGAAGCAACAGCAGACACAAGACCATGCTCAGTTCTCTTTTCATCTTATCTATCTAAAATCAATTTATTAAAAGGTGTGGATAGCCCGTATAAACCTCACACTTAGCGAGCCTCTCCTATCATTTATTATCAGTCATTTTAAACCACACTTGGAGTATTATTCTGAATGGTAGTATTATCCGCCGCATACCCATTGTCGGTTACATTCGCACTCGGAACAATCTGCACATCATTGATTGTCAATGTAACATGATAGTATCCTCCTGCATTCAATGTACCGACAAACGCAGTAACCGTGACCGTACGGACTTCACCATCTACCGTTACCGAAATGGTCAATTTATTATCAGTCAAAGGTTGCGGAGGAAGTAAATATTCATAAACTTGGCTCCCGGATGCAATTTCTACATTCGGATTGTGTACATATCCCTCTGCCGCAGGGGTCCCTTCGGTAATCGTGCCGGTAGTTATATCGACTTGCCGCTGAAGATAAAAGTTGGTTGAATTATTCTTCAACACTATGTTTTCGATTTTACATTTACGGCCTGACATCACATTCGTCCCCCGGACAAATGTAAGTTTCAATCGGGCATACGCATGTTTCATATCAATAAATCGCACTCCTTTATGATCATTATTTATCATGCCTGATCCATCTGCAGACGTAGCGGTACCGTAACACATATCTTTAGCTGCATCATAAATTTGGGCAACCAAAATCGCCTTCGTAGTGTTATCGGCAAATGATACAGACTGATAAGGATAATATGCGTACAGGCTCGCCGAACGGTGATCCACCAGTATTTCTGTAGTAGCCGTCCAACCGGCTACACCGTCGTAACTATAGGGAGCATCATACTGAGGTGGATATCCCTGAGCGTCCGTACGGAAAATACCCAATTTATAAGTAGCAGTATTGATGACTCCGCGTGTGGACACTCTCGTACTCAAAGAAGCTTCCATAACCCCGATAGGCACTTGTCTATCGGTTGGGATAGGTCCTTCTTCCTCCTTCCCGCAAGAGAAAAAGAGGAATAGACTTAATGAAAGCAAACAACATTCTAATACCTGTTTCATAGAATATACCATTTATCGTTTAACACATCTTATCGTTCTGCCATCAGGCCGCGCCCAACTGTTGTCTATACCGGCACTATTATTACCTTGCATAGCATTAAGCCCTTTGGCTGTTTTTCCGGAAGGAGTCCGGGACCAATAAAAAGCCCAAGCTCCGTTTTTCGATATAGTATTGTTTATTGTAGTAGAGGACTGATCCCGGCTTCCCAAAGCAAGCAGGAATACCCCATTGTTCCCTCCGAACCAAAAACCTTTAGGAGAGCCGCTATAGGTAACTCCCGCATTAATCAGATCTTGTAGTTGTCCATCAGAAGGTGTTTCCCAAGTACCGGGAGGGACTACTTGATAACAGGGGTCATTGGCCGTAGAGTAATTCCCACTATTATATTTACCTACACCGATATCAAGAGTATTCCATCCGATGAATCCTCCTTCTGTCGCACCACCATGATAATTTGACTGAGCAGCCTCAAAGTAAAAATTAGATCCGCTTTTATAAAGATTTCCCCTTGCCCATTTATAGCTCCTCACTGAAATATAATTTGGCACAATGCTAACCGTTATCTTATAATTACCGGCTGCACTGAATATACGGTTTGTAGCACTAACCGTAATAGCGTTATTCATTTGTCCGTTACCGATTTTTAAAGTAGTAAACTTAATCGTAAGCGTACGGCTGGTTTGAGGAAGCACCTTATACACATTACTATTCACCGTGGTAGCATTCGGATTAGTCCATGCCACGTTCAATGTCCCGCTTGTCCCCGTTACAGGAAGAGTTGTCTGGCTCGCATTCCAGGTCACAGGGCTGTTGCTAAGTCCCGAGATAGTTGCCGCACACTGCTGAACCGTATTATTATTAAACTCTTTAGCCACTACACACAACTGAAGTTGGGCACACTGCCTTGAAAAACTAATGCCGCTCAACAGGCATTGCCCGCTTGCATCGGCCTTTACATCTACCCCGGTCTTCTGACACAACATAAAATCCTGGTTATGCGTCACTGTCGTCGACCAATTACCGGACAAAGCAGCCGGAGCAGAATTGGTTCCGTATGAATAGAAGACAAACGCATACGTCCCGGGCCTTAACACCCACTGTCCGGAAACAGCTGCGGGAGTGGCTGTATTCGCTACAATCGAGGCAATACCGGAAGCATTGGTACTATAAACCGCTGTACCCGCATAATTAGCAGCCGTTATGGAATTGTTTTTATAGGCTACAACCCGAAACTGCATATTGACCATATTGCCACGCGTCTGTACCGGATTAACGGGAAGTAAAGATTCAATTGTCGTTTCTACATCATAGCCCGAATCATAAGTACTGTCCAAAGGCTGCACTATCTTTGTCAAAATCTCTCCGGAACGGGTAACCGCACCACCCAGAAACTCATCTACCCCATCCACTTTTACGTTGATAGGCACCATCTCCCCATCTCCTTCTATCGGATCATGATGTCCCGAAGGAAATCTTTCATCTTCCTCCCTGTCACACCCTGTCACTGTAAGCAAAATCAAGAACAAAGAACATGAACAAGCCATTAGGCGAATCATACTTTTAAGTATTCCCGTTTGCGTCCTGTCAATTGTGCATCTCATATTTATAATCAAAATTAGTATTCCCTTGAGTCCCGTAATCATTCACTGTCAAAGCATTCGTAAGTACCATCTGTATATCTGTAATCGTCAGAGATACATTGTAGTACGACCCGGCATCCAACGAACTGCCCAATCCCGCAATATTCAAAAAACGCACTTCGTCGTCCACCGTCACAAGAACTGTTAATGTATTGCCGGCAAGTGGCTGCGGAGGCAACAAGAAGTCATAGCTCGATTGCTCCCCAATCGCTATATTCACATTCGGATTATAAACATAACCTGTTGTCACGGCAGTTCCTTCGGTTGCACCGGCTGCCGTGGTGATATCCAAATGACGTTGCGGATAAAAATCGGTATTATTAGATTTTAAAGTAATATTCTTTATATTACATGCCTTACTCTTATCATAATTCGTTCCACGCAGCAATGTCAGTTTGAGCCGGGCATAAGCGTGTTTCATAGCTGTAAACTCCACTTCCGGAGCATCATTATTAATCATGCTTGCACTCCCCACAGGTAGCCCCTTCCCATAGCACATATCTTTGTCCGCACTGTAAAGTTGCGCATTCAGGACGGCTGTTGTCGTATTGTCTACAAAGGAAACGGATTGATAAGGATAATAAGCATACAAACTCACCTCTCGATGATCCACCTTCACTTCTGTAGAAGCCGTCCATCCGGTTGCTGTATACGTATAAGGCGCATCATACTGAGGAGGGTAACCTTTGTCACCGGTACGAAACAGTCCCAATTGATAAGTGGCGTTAGCAATCAGCCCACGTGTAGTCTCCGCACCGTATTCAGGAACGGCAACAGTCGATATTCCTATAGGAATCTGCCTGTCGGATAATATTTCGGATGAAGTGTCCGTTGTAATCTCTGCCCCGCATGATATACACAATCCGCACATGGCAATAAAAAACATACTATTAATTTTCATGACCAAAAACAGTTTAAAACAGAATTTGTATGTATAGTAGCCTCACCTATCAAGTCTCCCGAAGCAGTGGTTGGCGCAGGCCAGTCAATAGTAGAAACCCCATCCGGAGCAATGACGATTCCATGCGCTCCTTGTACGGTGATCTCAATCAAGTATTTTTTCCCGGCTTCCAATTGAGATAATTTAGAACGCGGAATCCCCAATGTATATACGTCACCGTCTACTGTAAGGTCTACTTTCATGCCACAGTCAGCTACTCCCAGAATGGTTCCGATCGATCCTAATGTGCAAGGTACGATAAGAAAGCCCACCTCTACATAATCAGTTTCCAGTTCCGGAATCGTTTCGTCCACTTTCTCAGCGATTCCCGGCTCCGGGGTGGATGCATTGCCGGCATAAGTTCCGGTTGTAATATCCAGTGTTGTATATGTCAATACATTAGACACTTTTACTTTAGACAACTTAGCCGCTTTGGTATACAAATGCCTGTTTATCCGAAAAACGACCCAGCTATAAGCATGATCCATATTTAAGAAAGAAATATCTACAGGAACTTTACTTCCTGCAGGCTGAGCAAAACTGGTCTCATCGGCATCGGTTGCCCCGGTTCCCTTCCCATAGCACAAATCCTTTGCAGCCGAATACAGTCTTGACTTTAGAGGGATGGCTGTCCGATCCGTATAATCCAATCCGTTTTCCTTATCGGCATGATAAGGATAGATTGCCCAAAGATTTGCAAAAACTCCTTCGGCCAGTGACACTGTGTTTTCATCGTCAATCGGTGTCCACTTTCCTGCCACCTTGGTATATTTACAGTTATTCCTATCCGAGTATTTTCGGGTACTACCAGCTCCATTCACCGCCACATCATCCGTCAAAAAGACACCGATGGAATCCCCGTCTATCGTATTAGCACGAGTATTGACCTTATGCGGTTCGATTACACTCACGCTATTGATGACACAAGGTACGGTGGCATCATCGGGTATACCATCCATATTGTCATCTTGGTTGCAGGCGACCAAAATCAGTAGCAAACACCAAATCCTGATCAGATCATTTAGATTATTCATTATTCTTTTTTTACGATATTAGACTTCACCATTTTCAAAATTTTCATCTTTTGACGCATCTTATCGGGAATGCATCCCAATGCCAATAATAGTTATTCTTAACAGCATAGCTCTGATTAAACTCCAGATAATAGCAACGCTGCCCACTGGCGCCCGTACAGCTTCTGTAATACCCCGTTTCAGGCCAATAGTTTACATTATTCTTACCTCTGTTTCCTATTGCGGGCAGAAAAACCTTATCACCGCCAAAAAATCCTCCTCTCTTACTATTCAGATATCCAGACCTATATCCACTATTTCCCAAATTTTGTAACTGGTTGGCAGTCGGAGTACACCATGTGTGTTGGGGAGCAACTCTATCGCAAGGATCATTATTGGAAGAAAAGGAGCTTCCTCCATACGTGTTATTAGTGGAAGAGAGAGTATTCCAGCCGAAAAAAGATCCACCTTGTGTACCACTGTGATAACTACTTTGTGAGGACTCAAAATAAAAATTATCCCCACTCTTGTAGACATTCCCTTTTGCCCACGTAGCTCCTCCCACAGTAATACCGTTTCCTGTTATCTTAACAGTTATCTTATAATTACCTCCTGCCGCAAATTGACGCCCGGAGGCATTCACCGTCACACGGTTATTATATTGTATATTACCAATTCGCAAAGTCGTGAGCTTAATGGTTAACGTACGGCTGCTCTGTGGCAGCACCTTATATACATTACTATTAACCGTAGCCGCATTCAAGCTGCTCCAGGAAAAGTTTACAGCTCCTCCTGTGCCGCCTGTTGAAAGGGCTGTCTGACCGGCATTCCAGGTTATGTTGTTACTATTCAGGTTGGATACAGTGGCTGCACATTGTTGAACCGTATTATTAGTAAAATCATTGGCCGTGACAGCCAGTTGGAGCAAAGCGCACTGACGCGTAAAACTGATTCCTCCCAATGTAAACTCTCCTCTATCATCGGGAGCCACTACAACTCCTTCTTTCCGGCAAAGCATAAAATCCTGATTGTGCGAAACGGTTGCAGACCAATTACCGGATAACATAGCCGGTGCGCTATTCAGTCCATAAGAATAGCACACAAAAGTATATGTGCCCGGCCCCAATATCCATTGTCCGGCACTATTGACAGGAGTAGCTGTCTTGGCTACAATAGCTGCGACTCCCGAACCATTTGTCTTATAAACAGCTGTCCCCGCATAATGATCGGCAGACGAAGCATCTGTTCTGTAAGCCACCACACGAAACTGTACATTGCCCAAGTTGGCACGGGTCGACACAATATTCTCTAATGGAATTGATTCCACTGTTGTCTCCACATCATATCCGGTATCATAAGTAGAATCCAAAGGCTGTACCAGGCGGGCAACAGTTTCTCCTGAACGCGTCACTGCCCCTCCGTAAAATTGATCAACCCCGTCCACACTCAACTGTATCGGAATCATCCGGCTTTCATCCACGGAGGGATGTTCCTCCTCCGGAGACGATGGATAAAACGTATCACTGTCCTGAGTGCAACTCACTGCGAAAAGAGAAAATGCCAGACTTAAACCAATCATTTCCATGTACCGTCTCGTTCCGCCATTTACTTTTAGTTTATCTTTCAGTTGTATCATCTTTATCCTCCGTTTATGTTATAATTCCGTATCTACCTGAGTATTTCCTTGTCCGCCAAAATCATTGACAGTAACAACCGCCGATGACAGGATGATTCCCACATCCGTAAATGTCAGTGATACTCCATAATATTTCCCCGAATCCAAAGAACTGCCTAACGTTGAAATGTCACAACTCCGAGTTACCCCGTCGACAGTGACAAGAATAGTCAGTTTACTACCGGCCAGTGGTTGCGGAGGAAACATATACTCGTATGTCACGCTTTTACCGGTGGCAATATTAACGTTAGGATTATGAACATATCCGGCAGCCACAGCGCTTCCTCCGGTAGCTCCGGCAGTGGAAGCGATATCGAGGCTACGTGTCAGATAAAAATTGGCATTATTCGATTTGAAAGTAATATTCTGTATATTACATTTTTTAGTCTTATCAAATTTTTCCCCGCGGGTCAGTGTCAACCTCAACCGGGCATACGCATGTTTCATATCCAGAAACTGAACAAACGGATTGTATACACTAACCGGACCTTCACCCAAGCCTTCACCTGCTCCATAGCAAATATCCTCTCCAGCATTGAATAGCTGTGCTTGCAGGGTCAAGGTAGTGCCACCTGCCAGTCCGGCATAATTTCCGGTCGCTGTATGATAAGGATAATAGGCAAAAAAAGAAGCATTCCGATAATCTACCTTGATTACATCATCGGCTCCCCACTCTCCTCCCGAATAAATATGCTTCACATTGTATAAAGGCTCATAAGTATTGGCAGTAGTCCGAAAGACCCCTAAAGCGTATGTATTATCGTTTATTATTCTACGTGTTGAGGGCCTATCGTCAGAAGAAGCGGACACTACAGCCAGTGCCTTTTCTCCGGATACCTTGTCTTCTTGTTCACAAGAGACTAATGCAAATAGGATGCAAATAAAAAATAACAGGTTTGTCTTCATACGTTTAATATTAAATTACAGTGCTCCTGATCCATTTTCTGTAGGATCCGACGCCCAATCTTCTGTTCCCACTTTACCACCATCAATAATGATCTCTGTTGTATCTTTAATAGTAGTGGCATTACCACCGTCAAGGCTTATTGATTGCCAGTCTTTCGTGGCAACCTCCACTATATTAATCGGTATTCCCCCTCTGATATCCAATCGGACTACGTGACGTTTTCCTGCTATCAACTCGCCAAGATCCGTCTTTGGCACAATCACACTGAACTCACGTTCATCGATGGTCAAAGTCAGTTTCAACCCGAACGCGAGAGTCTGAGGAACAAACAGATAGTTACAAGTGGTATCTCTCGCCGCTTCTCCTACCCCCAATCCCGTGTCATGCATAGGTCCAGAGGTTGGATATGAATAAGAAGTAACATCCGTTGTGTTTTGCAGGCTCCCGTCTTTTATATCGAATGTCCCCTGGTCAACCATCGATTCCCCGTTTTCCAATTCTATACGTACATTGGTTATTTTACATTGCAACGGATACCTTCCGTTACGAATCATCTCCAAAGAGAGCTGAGAATAAGGTTTCTCTAATACAAATTCTATCTCTGGTGACAGATTAGTGACTGTGACAGCCGCATCGTCTTTAGCATACCACCAATCCGCATCCTCCGTGTAAGCTTGGTTTTTTAATGTGGTCTGTGTCTGTATATCTGCAGAAAAAGTAACTTTACCAAACGGATAATACGCACACAGACCGGCTCTTGCCCCGCCCACCCAAACAGAGGTCTCTGACGTCCATTCGTCATCGGGCTGACAAGTGTATTTCACATTACTCTGAGGGGTATAGTTAGCATCCCCTATCAAAAAAACTCCGATACTGCTCCCTTCAGGCAATGGTTGAGCAGTAGCTCTAGTCACATCCGCCTTGAACGAAGTGAATACGCTTAAAGGCACCCTGTCCGTTTTTTCTGTCGGAAATAAAGTCCTTTCCTGCGAACAGGCAACCAATAATAACATCATTGCATATATGGCAGCCACAGAAGTATTTATATTCATATTGAGTTTCATAATCATGCTGTTCATTTTTGTATAATCATTAAGATTGGGGAAGCGGTTCATAATCTACACCTTCATTCAGTATTTTCTCATCCCAGTCAGTAGTGGTTACGTTCACCGATTTAATTGCGATTCCTTTCAATTTCAAAGAGACAACGTATTTTTTACCACTCTCGAAATCAGAGAGATCGTCTATCGGAATGATCACCGTTGCCGGAAATCCACTTACATTCACTATGACGCTAAGCCCTTTAGTGGGTTCAAAAGGGTCAGGCAATAATTTTGTAGGAATCATAAGCAGATCAGCCTGGTATTTATCCGTAGGACCGCTTAAAAGATAAGGAAGGTCTTTTGTAATGTTATATCCACCCCTGAATTGTTTCTCCGTATCATCCGGATGGATGCCAACAGTACCACTCGTAATATCTATCACCGCTTTTCGAAACAATGAGTCGTTTGCCAAAGCCACTGAATTAATTCTACATGTAGCCGGATAATCATCTTCGACCCCTATATTCAATACTAAACGTGAATAAGCATGCTTAAAATGCATTTCTACAAAATACTCCTTAGCATCGACTTCCTGGTTAGCCACATAATACAGTTCTTTTGAAGGATCATAATCTTGCGTATCCATAGGAATGGTAGTACGGTCATTATAAAGAGTATCAGCAGTCCCAACTGTCCCTTCCACATAGGGATAATACCCGCACACATACGCCTTCTCGCTACCTAAATAAATGGTAGTCGCCTCCGACTCGGCTGTCCACTTACTATCACCGGAATTTAGCGTATATTTTCTGTTATTCACAGGCGTATAGCTCGTTTCGGCTGCCCGCCCGTGGCAAAACAAAGCAATGGAACTTCCGGGCGTAAAAGGTACATCTGCACGAGTCTGTGTATTGCCTTCCACAATAGAAGCAGACACTATTTCCAGCTCAGTACGGGCTGTTTTGTCTTTTCCCCCGTCCGGTAAGCCATCACTATCGCTGCACCCCAGCAATATGCAAACTAAAAAACTTATGTATAGTACTCCTTTCATAGCAGCTCAGTTTTAAATATGATTTTACTCAACAGGATATTTATTCCCGCCATTAACCTCTTCATCTTCCCACTCCAATGCTCTGACGGTAGGCACGATTTTTGTTCCTTTGATCTTTAATCCGATAACATACTTTTCTCCCTGCCTGAACTCCCCAAGTTCGGAATACGGGATCTCCACGAGCATCTGTTGATCATCTATCACAAGGCTGACAGACAACCCGAATTCTCCCCCTTCCGCATCTCTCCGATCAACTTCAAGCGGAACCGGAATCATCAGTACACGGCATACATAAGAATCGTTAATACCCAATGTATGAGGTGAAGCTGCAGTTACTGTTGTCAAATCATAATTCCCCGTTTCCGAAGAGTGTATACTTCCGTCAACAGCAATGTTAATAGTGCCTTTTTTTATTAGCTTGGAATTCTTCAAGGTTATTTTACTAATTTTACAAGGCATAAAGTAGTTCTCACGACTGATCTTCAACTCCACCAAAGAATAAGCATGCACCATCTCAAAAGTAATCGCAGGAGTAAAACCATTTATCATCGTATTCAATGCATAATAGATATCTTCAGTTTCCACATAATCCTGTGATTGTAATGGAATGACCGTCTTGTCCGTATACGAATCTTTATAAGGGTAGTAAGCGCAGACATCAGCATCGTTACCCACTAAATAAATTGTATCATTAGCCGTCGGAGGCCCCCAATGACCTTCGCTGTAAACGTATTTACGGTTGTTAATAACTTTATATCCGCTATTCTCTTGTCCGCTTTCTGGTTTTGTACCCGACAGAAAAATCCCTATGGCCCCTTCTTTCAAGTCGTTAACTCCACGTGTAACCACCTCCTGCTTAATGACTGCCGAAGATACCTCAAGCGGTACTCGAAGTGCAGATGCTTTCCATCTCCCGTCATCCATCTCACGGTCATCAGAACAGGCATTCAATAAAATACCTCCCACCAGGATCAATAATAAATGTTTCATAATCTTCATATTCTAATTAAAACTGGTATCATAATCACTTCCACTGCCTCCGGTCCCTGTCTGCACCTCTGTCCAATCCCTGTCAATCAGGATTTTGTCACTCATCAAAGTTAACTTTCCACCTTTGACAACCAATGACACAGTATATTTAGTACCTCTTACAAATGTGCTTAGTTTATCGGCCGGAATAGTGACGGAATAATCCATGCCATCCACCGTAAGTGTCAGAACTACGCCTCCGGAAAAAGTTTGTTGGGGCAGCAGCCAGTCAAAACTCGTATCATCTGTGACCCCGATCTCAAATCCGTCTTTTAAACCGGTCGTCACAGTATGAGTATATTGAGGTGTTTGTGTTCCACTTCCTTCGGTTCCGGTACTGATGTCAACCGTATTGGCTGTGATTATATTTCCGGTAAAAGCCTTTATTTTTGCCTGCGTTATCTTACATGTGTTCGGATACGTGGCATCCCGTACCACAGACAATACCAAACGGGCATAAGCACGCTTCAATTCAAAATTTGCAGTAGGAGTCTTTTTCCAGACTTCATCTCCCCCACTGACAGCAAAACGCATATCTTTTTCCACCGCATAAGTCTGCATGGTCAGGCCGGCTTCTGTTTTCAACGAACTATTTTTAAACTCCACAGAGTTATAGGGAGCATAAGCACACAGCCTGGCATAGGTACCGCCCACATAGATCACCGTGAAAACCGGATGCCAATTTCCCCCCCGCACACGGTCATAACGAATATTATCCAATGCCGTATAATCCGCTTCGGCTAAACGGAAAATTCCTAATGTCCCTTCGGTCATCTCTACAGCAGCGGGTGCACGGGTGTCAACCTCCGCGCCGGTTACAGCCCGTACTTCAAGAGGTGCCTCTCCATTCCCGCCTTCAATGGAGTCTGCAACCTCCGCTTGCGAACAGGAGCTCCAGGCTACCATTAAAAGGCACATCAGCCACAGACATCCTGCCAAACGAAAACCCGGATTATGCGTATAAATTCGTTTCATGATTCTTCCATTTTATGGTTCGGGATTATATTCACCATCCACCGGTTGATTATCCCACGGAGTATCTTTCACACTGATTTCAAGTGCAGTACCTTTTAACTTCAAGCTGATCTGATGAATAACACCCGCAGTCAATGCCCCTAATTTATCATGCGCAATCGGAACTGTCATCAGCTTACCGTCCACCGTCAATTCAAGTGTTACCCCCGTACCTCCGGCATTCGCCAATGTGCAGGGAATCATCAATACATTACTTTTTACAGTCCCCGATTCAGGAACCGCAATACCATCTTCGTGTTTTGCCACATTTGTCCAGTAACTGACCTTCTCCACTGTTACCGGTGTACAGCCTCCCGTTGCCAGATTCAACGTAGCAGTCTTAATAATATTTGCATTCTTTACAGTAATCTCAGTCACCTTGCATGTATTGGGATAATCCTCTCTGCTAAAGACAAATTCGATCTGCGAATAGGCATGCCCCATAGTAAATTCAACGCTCTTACCGGCAGAAGTACCGTTCACTGTTTGATTGGTTGCATATACCAAATCGATTTCAGCGTCGTAAATCTGAGAGACCAAGGGAACAGCCTCTTTAGCGGATAAATCTAATTTCGTTGTTTTCTTATAAGCACATACATCGGCATCCTCCCCACCCAGGTAAATCGTTTCCGCTTGGGGCTTCCAGCCTACATTATAATCATACTGTATATTGTCTTTTTTGTCATAACCGGTTCCGGACCGGCCTTCCAAAAAAACTCCTATCGAACCTGATGTAAGCAATTCCGGCGTAACAGCACGCGTCTGCACATCCCCCGTTACAAACGCAGAAGTAATCTCCAGAGGAACTTTCGGTTCTTCTGCCGGAAAATCATCATTACCACAACCCACCAGCAAAGTCAGCGATAAAGCAGCTATTATAAATGGTTTCATATCAGACTTGGTTTTCATTACTATCCTTTTGTTACAATCAGTTATTAATCTAAAGTCGCATCGTTGTCACCTCCGGGTACAACAGAAGTATCCCACGGATATACTTTTACTCCCGAGACATCTACTCCCGTACCTTTGATCTCCAGAGAAATGGTAGATAAATATCCGGCTTTCAGAGCCTTCAAAACTTTATAGGGAATCGTCACGGAATATTCACTACCATCAATGGTCAATATCAGCCGGGTATCATCCTCAAAATCTTGTGGAGGAAACAATTTGCTGATACTCTCATCCGTAGTTCCTTGGGCGATACCCGTTGTCCCCACAGCAAGCGCAGATGTATCCAGAGTCCAATCGGAAGCGGTACTCCCTCCCAACTGTCCCGCATCCGCAGCGGATTTACTGATATCCATGCTACGTTCCACATAAAATGTTTTTCCACTCGTTACAGGTTGCATCACTATTCTGGTCAACTTGCACTTCTTCAACGGATAAGTGGAATGGCAAGCAATACTGAACTTCAAACCGGCATAAGCATGCTTTAGCAAGAAGGAGGCAACCGGCGTACGGTTATTGACTGCCGTAAGAGGAGCATCAGCATAACAAAAATCATTATCCGCTGTATGATCTTTCACTGTCAGAGCAGTCACCGTACTATTAGCGCCGAAAGTGACCTTACCATAGGGATAATAGGCATGCAAAGAAGCATCCGTGCTCCCGACATATATCTTGCTTGCCAGGCTCCATGCAGTTCCGTCGTGAATGCACTCCACATTGTATTGTTGCGGAAACGTAGCGCTATAAGGTGCCGTACGGAATATTCCGATAGCGGCATTCGACAAAGTGACAACACGTGTACCAATGCCGTTGTCCGTAACGGTTTCTACCCTGACGGGAACATACTCATCTTCCCCGCCGGTATCCACCGGGTCCATCCCTCCGTTGCCACAGGCTGTCAGCAATATTCCCATCCCGATATTTGTCAGCATCTGTTTCATCTTTATCTGCTTTCTTAAAAACATAATTATTCCTTTCTGTCTTTTTATTGCGGCACAAACGGATCACCGGAGGGGTCTTTGACCACCTCCCCTATCCATTCTTCCACCTCCACAGTCCCTATCTCTACTTCAGTAGGACGAATAATGGCATTTATCTCATATTTTGTCCCTTCCGCCAATTTTCCACTCGTACCGCAAAGGTCCGAAGCGCTGATTTTACCTTTCATCTCCTTTCCGTCTACCATCAATGTAAAAGAAAGCTCCCCGGTAAAGTCAGAAGGTACCACCATATAATCCAGAACGGCAGGAGCCGCAGTGGTCCCGATACTGATCGGAACGTTATAATTGAACGTCACTTCCCGCGCTTCTCCTTCAACAGTTCCGGTAAACAGATCCAGAATTCCGGCAATCCGTAAGGTTGCCTTGAAGGTAAATGAGCTAATCTTCCCCTCCCCGGTATACTCTCCTTTGGCAGAAGTCGGAGTCCCATCTGCTATCCCCCTGATAAAATTGAATCTCAGCAGCGCATAGGCCCTGCGTAAATTCAGTGTAATGGGCCCGGTTGAATTTGAGGCCTTAAAAGGACAATAATAAATCTCTTTCGAAGCCATATAGAGCTCACTGCTCAGCCCTACGCTACTCGCCCCATCTTCTCTATAAGGATAATAAGCCGTCAGTTCCGCCGGTTTATCGATCAACACCACCTCTTCCCCGTCTGTCTCCCAAAGTGGAGTTCCATACGTATACTTTCTGTTATGAACGGGCTCATAACCCTTTCCGGTATCTTCTTTTCGAAATATACCGATAGCATCAGTCGCATCAGTCAGTTCGGCAGTCACCGAACGCGTAAGTACCTCTAACCGCCCCGTTGAAACACCGCCTATACCTAAAGAAGCGCGCTCCCCTTCTCCTGTTTTTCCGTTATCCGGAACAACGCAATCATATTGCGAACAGGAGAAGAGCGCCATACACAGAAGAATGCAGGATTTCTGAAAACAATCTATTTTACACTTCTTTATTTTCATCGTTCTGATTATATTTTATGAAACCATTCAATTCACTTCTACATCCGGTGGAGTCACTATCCCGTCAGGAACTTTCCAATCCGTAGGAACAGTAACAATTTGTATGCCTCCAAAGCTGCCGGCTCCGTAAGCATCATCGGGAGTATCAGCCCCCTGGCTCAAAATATCCTTAATAATTACTGTATAAACATTGTTACGCCGTAAATACTGGACATCATCTTTATCGATATTAATATTCACCCGATACCATCCACTGTAAGAAGGAGACTTTTCACATTTCAAGAGCAAACATACTGCCTGTGTCTGTTTCAGATAAGGAGTATGCAGGGTGCGCAATACTTCGGTAGCATACAAACCGCCTATGATGCTGAATTGCTCCTGTGCACTTTTCGTATTCGCGTATGTCAACGGAGTAAAAACCGCATCCTGCGGATCATTAAACATAGGTATGTCCGGTGAAACGTTACGAAGTACAGCCGATTTCAGGAGAACCGTCCCCTTTTTATCCTCAGCCACCCGTACATCTATGCGTACAGCGGCACGCAGCAATTGAACGCTCATATCTTTTCCCGCTTCTTTGAATGCGATTCCACTCATGGGCAAACAGTCGTCCGTAACCTTATAGGTCCTGTCCGTTGGTGAATACAACGGCATCTCTCCCCGGAGTCGTACCCGTACCGCATTTTCAGTCTGTCCGGCACAATAGGCATCCCAATCCATTCCGGAAAAATAGACCGAAGCATTGGCAAGTACCAATACATCGTAATCCGTGTGATTGTCAATGCTTCCGCTTCCCGGTATAGTCACCGATATTTTTCCTGTTTTAGCCAGGTGATTGCCATCTACGGTTCCGTCTAACGAGCCGGCATACAAACCGTTACCATGCTCGTCATAAATGAAGAATAAAAGTTTCACATCCTTTATCGCACTTTCTTCCGGACGGGCCACAGATATTTTCCCTCCCGTATCGGACGCTCTGGTATCCGGTATTTCAGCATCGGGAATGGTATAGTTCAGCGTACAAATGACAGGATTAGGAATTTGTATATCATGTCCCTCTTCACCTGAACAGGCTATGATCCCTATCAAGCAAAATACGCTTAAAAGCATACATCCTTGCCGCATATTTTTTTTCAATCGTTTCATGAGTCAACTAATCTATGTTTATTTTTACAGTTCATCTTCCTGAGTCCCACCGTTTCCCCAATCATCGGGTGAACGATCCACTTGAGTCAGTTTAAAATGCACCGTCAAATTCTTTACTTTTATATAGAAATCGTCATCATAAGCCTGCCCAGCAGGAAGATCTCCGTAAGACTTTTTGGCCTTTACGATAAGAGTATTCCCAGTAACGGTTATTTCATAACGGTCATTGGAGATCATAGCCGATGCAGCACCTTCAGGCACCGTTACAGGCACAACCGAAGCATTACCGTTAACCGTACTCGACGTGTTAAAACTCAATTGCCAGAAAGGACCGAATGTGACATCACTGTCTATGGAAACCGACTTTTGTGAATCTGCATAGCCGGACAAAACAATCTTCTTTGTAGCCGAAGAGAACCAGTTCTCACGGTCAAAATCAATTTCGGTATTTACATCGATCCAGTCAATCACTTTTACATAGATATTCATCGGAACCCCTACAGCCGCATCGTCAGGATTGTCATAGCCCGATCCCGAGACATTCATGATTTGAAAGGTATACTTATGATTACGTAATATTTCAACCAATTTTTTCGGGTCGTCCGGATCTGTCAGGTCAATCCGGTAATAACTGACTTCCGTATCCTCTCCATACACTCCGCCTACCACCAGACGGGTAGTAGCCACTTGGGCATTGCCGGCAACAGATCCGGGCTGATCAAAACCGTTATCCGAATAATAAGTGTTTTCGTATAGATAGAGCGGTCCCGCAAGTGCCACGGGAGCCTCACTTTTCAGGAAAAGCTTATCCCCTATCGGACGGACACCCAATTTATCGGGTAAAGTTGTTTTAACGACGTTACGGGTCTTTTTCTCCTCTTCCGAACCGGCGACTGCCGTTTCATAAACCTCCTTCAACGGTGCCAGCCTACCACTATCTGCCGGGAAATAAGCATAAAACTCACGCAACTTAAAAATCACTTTACCCTCGCTATCCAACAACTCACCCGGATTTCCCGTATGCGCTTCATCCACTTTCGCCTGTACAGCAGCTACGGAACGCAACACCGGTACGCTAAGCGTTTTACCCACCGATTCTTTCGATACAGTGACACCTGACAAAAAGCCGTGCATCGGCAAACAGTCAATTCCTGTCGAATTATTTTCCACCTTAGATATCATCTTTTCCAGTAAAACGTCCATCTTCATGCCCAGTCCTTTATAGGCACCGCTACGCACCAACTCTTCATGGCAATTCGTAAATACATGTACCTCCAATCCTTCCCCCACAGGCATAGTCACCTGAAACGTATTCTTACCGGTAACCGGTGTTCCTTCGGATACCGATTTCAGAAACAATCCGCTCTGGGAGGCTGTTCCCGGAGCAAATACCAATACGTCAATGCCATTAATCACCGTCTCTTTACTATCTGTCTCATCAGCTCCGGAAGCATAAGTGCGGGGAACATTCACACGGAGGTACATATCCTTATCCGGGTTCTGAGGGATACTTTCGGAAGTATCATCCGAACACGAAACCAAAGCCACGGTCAGAAACACCATCAATCGACATATCAGAATTCTTTTCATGCTATACTCTCCTTTTATCAACTTGCCTACATATTACTTTCTATTGTCGCCACTTTCCAGCCATTGACACGAACTTGCATAACGGGCTTCACATAATGTCCGTCAATCACCAGATCAATGAAGTTGCCCGGAACAGAAGTCAACTCAATAGGTGCGCAATCGAATGAAGCGACCTGTTCATCACGAATAAACACATTCACTTTCAGATACTTTCCTTCTGAAGAAAAAGAACCGAACCAGGGTGTGAGCACATTTCCGGTACTTTCTTCGTAATAGCACTGGGGTTCAAGTACTACCTCATCCGCATTTGCTTTATTATTATAATCGACACCGCTACGCGTACCGTAAAGGTGGAATTTAAAATCTTCGGGTGAAGGAATAATGCTGCTTGCAGCACGCGTCGTTCCTCCTTCTTCAACGACCTGATCCTCTACTGTCTGAGGAATCATCGTTATACGTGTACGGCACACAGCACGTACAAACGGAATGGTTACAATATTGCGATTTTCGCGCAAACCGGCATCTATGGCAATGCGTCCGTACAACAGGTCGTCTACAGGTCGGCAGATTCCGCTGCCATCGGTAATTTCTTTTAATTTCACATACCCCTCTCCTATGGGAGTATCAGGAGTATCCACATAATCAATCGCCTCATCCTGTGTCCAAGCTATCAGTTCCAGGCTATCCGTATCATCAAAGTTTTTCAGGAAGCGATAAGGTTCGGTCAGTCCTATTTCATCCACGGCTATTTCCAACTCCCGATATTTATGCTTCTGTTTATAAAAATGAAGTTGCGTAGGAGTAGAAACCGTCTCAAAAAAGCGGTTGGCTCCACCATAAATATAGCTGAAATAGATGTGCATATATCCGGCACAAGCATCCATATCATCTTTAATACATGAATTCAGCAGTAGGGTAACCCCTAAAAGTATCGGTAGCAATTTCTTCATTTTAGTTTCGTATTCTTCTCTTTCCGACAAGAAAAAGATATCAACCGGAGCGGACTTTCCATCCGCCCCGGATTATATAAAAAAGAGGTTCTGATTACATATTTATATTGTTAACAACATATTTCCATGGCTTAACAACTACCTGTACAAGCATGTCGATATTATCCGAATTGATAGCATCTTCAATGCTCTTGGCACCCAGTGTAGTGATGGTACCTGTTATATGATAGAATGTGTTGCGTTCGGTAATCTTCATTGAAGTTGTTTCGTCATCGCTATAGTTGGCAACATCAGCACGATAGTAACGTTTATCGTTAGGTTTAATCGTAATAGCAGCTTCTTTCTTGGCTTGTTCTGTTTCACCTCTCAACGCAAGTTTATATGTCGCATCCTTTTCCAGGAACGTAACCAATGCTGTTACATTCGCAGGAGTATCCCAAAAATCAGCAGCCAATTTATCATAGGTGACACTTCCGTCAGTAGAAGTAGCTGTTTGGAAATCAGAATCATCCAAAGCATCTTTCAACATCTGTTCTGTAATAGTCGGTTCAAGCAGAGTATGGACACCGATATAAGTAGCCTGAGTAACTACAACAGTAGCACAACCGGCATTGTCGGCATAGTTAGGAGTTACATAAAAATAAGGAGAATATAACTTGTCACTCTTAACGTATACCATCGAAGTAGCTGCAGGAGTAGCTCCATCAGCCAATGCTTTTTCACCTACAACCCATGTCAGACGATATTCTTTCGCGTCTGCATTGTATTCTCCCTTATTCAATGCAAGAGTCGTTCCAGGAACTTCTGCAACAGTAGGTGCAGATTCTTTCTCACCTGCAAATGCTTTCAACCAATCTTCCACATTCCAGTCTTTAGCAGTTGCATCCGCACTCTGCGGGAAATACCAGTCACGAGCCTGTGCCGTAAACGGAGAAACACGTCTCGGAATACGTACTACGACAATACCATCGGGGTCTTTAGTACTTGTCGGATTTTCCCATACTGCATCTTTGATTGCCATCTTACCATAAGCCTCGTATACGGGGTTGGTAGTAACAGAGGCATTAAAGAATACTTTGGCTAATTCACGGTTCAGAGGAATCGAAACTTTCACGGTAGATCCGTTCGGGATATTCGGGTTGGTAGGAATAGCCGATACACCTGCCATGATATACTTCTTATCCTGCGTCCCGTCTTTAGTAACGGTCAGCTCATTCAGATAACTTTTAGACAGATTAGAGATATACGCACGGATAGCGGCTTCCGACTTGTCACCCTGATGCGCCAATGTCTGAGCGGTAGCAAGGGTCATCTGAGGATCATTCACAACCACATAAACACTATCTCCCTGGCGTACACCGTTGAACGTACACATATTTTTCTTCGTCCCGGGAGTTGCCACATCGCCCTCACCGATTGCAGCTGCAACATCCTTATCCTCTGTATTAGTATCACCAGCTACACGCTTTACAGTCCAGTCACCCACTTTTGCACCTTCATGCTGGGGATCATTCTCTTTAGCAAAGAGATAGGCTACATATACATTATTTTCAGTGCCCACTCCTTCTATCTCACCTTTGTCTGCACGGGTAGCAGGAGCTGAAGAATTGGTAAAAGCAATGCTGATAGCATCAATCAATTCACCTTTCTGACCACCTTTATCAATACCCGGTTCGTCATCATTACTACATGCAGCCATCGCAAGGGCTGCCAATGTAAACGTAAACAATTTGTTTAATTTCATGTTACTAAAAAATTTAATTATAGATATAAGTTCGAATAGTTTATACTTTTATCCGCTTTGGATATTCCTTTTTTCTCTTTCGAACTGTGAAAGGAAAAAAGCAGAGAGAAAAATGCGGATACTCCCTGTTCCATCGATCTGTCAACCGTCACTGTCTGTTTCGTTAATCAAATATTCCTTTCCATCAGTTTTTTTAATTTTATTATTACCATTCACTAATTAATTTGAACTATGTATACTATTGCATTAACTTCAGTTTCTTTCTTTCGGTCAATAATGTGGGAACAGTAGCATCGGGTATATACAACGTCATGCCACAATGTTCGTCAATGGTAAATCCCCCTACACTCTCCGGCATGAAGTTCTCCGTGGCTGCTTTATAAATGATAACTTGCTCCAGAGCCTCGTCAAAAGCAGCAGATTCTTCAACACTTCCAATCCGTTTTATATAGGCCGAAGCATCATAAAAGAGGTGCCGCCCGTCCGATAAGCGGTCAAAAGCCTGCAATCCGCTACGATCTATCCATTCCCAACGCTCCACACGACTCTCGGCCGCCCGAAGTTGAACTTTCAACATTTCCAGGCCGGACGTCTGAATCACACTGATGGTAGCCGAACGATTGTCTCCTTCCATACTGTTGTAATAATCGTAATAGGCAGCAGCCACTGCCGGAAGATCCGCTTCTTTTTTATAAAGCAACGGAAACATTTGTTTATAGACGGGAGTAAAACCCGGTGAAAGCATTTCGGCTGATGAACCCACAATATATTGCGTTTTATCTTTCAGTTCGTATGCCACCTCGAGTCCGGCCATAAAACACCCTTCAAAAAGGATAAAATTAAATTGCCCGTCCGGAATGGCTGAAGCAAAATCCTGTAAACTCATCTCGTAATGATTGTCCTTGATAACCGAGCGGGTAATACCGGCCGGAACCACTGCCGTCCCCGACGGTAACCATCCGCTGGTATGGGAGAATACGATCAATCCCGGATCAATAGAGGGATACCGGGCCATAGCCTCATTGACAACCCGTGCAAACACGGAGGCACCGGCTGAATTCTCCTGTTTATACTTAGCCAATATTTTTGTTACCTTTTCTCCCTGTTCATCCAAACAAACCTCTAACAAGCGGGTACTATCCGCTCCTTTTTTATCCTGATAAATCAATAGATGCCCCGGAAACCTGTCCCACGCCTCTGTTAACGCTGACAATTTTTCGTCGGTCTCGTCGGCTAAATCATTATCCCCTCCCATATAGACCAAAAGGGTACGATCAGACAGACGTTGCTCCAACAGGCCGTCCGCTTCCTCACCGACTACACAACCGGCAAGCAACAAGCAGAGCATATATCCTATGTAATACATTCTTTTCATATTCTTATTTTACGTATCTAATACGGCATGACACCCGACGGAGTTTCGGAAAATACTCCCGAAGCAAAATTTCGAATGTTTTCCCCTTATTCAGTGCCTTCAGCCTATTCTTCCGTTGATTGCTATCACTCACAGTACGCAGGATTGAAAGAATTTCATTACGTTCCGGAAGGTCAGAAACCTCTATATCTTTCTCAAACTGTTTCCAATCCTCACCGACCCACTCGACTGCCACCTCCATACGTTCGCCATATTTATTTTCCAAGAATGCTTGAAGGGCCTTGGCACGTTTTTCAGCCAGACGTTCATTATTAGAAGTATATCCTTCGGGAGAAGAGTAACCGGTAACGGTAACTCCCGATATGGAATTCCGGTTATCCTGTTCAATAGAATCCACTTGGTTAACGAAATGCATCCATGAAGCACGGTTCAACTCATGATCGGGAAGAATACGCATTTCATTCGTAGGAAAATAAATATCAGCCTCATAACCGGCCTGAATACGGGTCACCTTCTTACGAAGGGGAATATCCGAAGCTACGGTCGACTGTCCGGATGCAACAGAAGCCAGGCGGATGGTGTCATGTATCACAATCGTATCCACCCGTTCCACAACCAGCGGCGGTATATGCTCCGTATGCATGGCAAAAGGTACCAGACGGGCATCACAATTGCAATTCGTGTCGCGCATCCATACTTTAACATCGTCCATCCATGCCGCATAAGGCACCTCGGTTCGATAATGGATGCGAGGTAAGGCATGGTCTCCCTCACGCAGCACGGTGTAGGGAGTAATCTTCTCCAATCCCGAAGTTGTACCCAAAGCCCGACGCCGGCGATACATCAGATCGCTTTGAGGACCGTTGAGCACAATGGGAGGAAGAGACAACGAATCACCGGTATTCTCCGAAGCAAGTAGCGGAAACAGATAGACCGTACAGTCCGGCGCCAGGTGCACCCCTGTCAGGTCGACAGCCAGATCGACCAGCAGAACAGAGTCAAGACGCTCCAAGCGATACACCTCAGTACGGACAGGCTGTGTAGGCCTATCTGCTGCTAACACTGATAGAGAGATGAAAAATGAGATATTTATGAAAATTAGCTGTTTGATATTCATAGCCTGTCCTCCCCTACTTTAACAGATAAATAATGGATACACCTACCTTGGTAGGCCCCAGATAATTGGTCCGGTAGTGATCGACACGTTCCCCACAAGTGGGACAATAGAATTTATCGTAATCAACATAGAGATATCCTAATCCGATATCGACACCAATGTTGACCCGGTTGCTGATGATCCACTGGTAACCGTAGGTGAGTCCGCCGCCATACAATTGCCCCTCGAGACGATAGTCTTTGAGGATACCCAAAGGGAGATTACCAAAATTAAAGATACCGCCCGTGGCATGTACACCCAGATAATGCCCCTTGAACACATCACTCAACCAATAACGATACTCCAACTGCCCGGCAAGATGTTTCATTTTCCGGTTTTTAGCGTAAGTAAACGGATTATATTGAACAAGTCCTGCTATGCTCATCTTTGAATGGAAGGCATATTCCACACCTATATTCGGAGTAGCTGTCGCCCAATAAAGACCATTGGCAGTCAATCCCCATTGCTGGGCGTCGGCCAAAGCAGGAAATGCTCCAAGGAAAGTAACGGTTAAGACCCATATGCATAGTATTTTTTTCATATTTGCCGTTTGTTTGATAATTATGCGGCTCTTTCTTATAATGAAAGGGAGAATGACTTCATAAATATTATAAGCATTTATAATACAGCAAGTTACTTCATATCCCATCTGAAAATGTTTCTGAGTTTTTTTATTTTCAGAAACAAAGAAAAAGTGTATGGATGTAATACATTGATTAATAATACATTACTTAATATTGACTCAGAAACGCTTTCAGAAACATAAAAGAAAAAGGTTGTGAAAGAGCATCACAAAACGAAATATACGATCTGTTATCAATTGATTATTAACAGATTATCATTATTGTGAATAGGTGACGGCATGTGTTTGCAGCAGTGGAGGCAGACAGATGAAAAACCGTTGAAAAAGAAACAGTAGACATACATCGTATGCTTTCTTGAAGAGGTCGGGAGACAGAAAGAAGGTGTACCGGGGAGTTTTTTATCTAAGTGAAAGAAGAAAAATAAATATTTTACATTAGAAATAAAAAAAATTAAAATAATACTTGTTTAATTAATAATTTAATGCGTATCTTTGCGACATGTATCTGAGATAAGAAGAATCTCTTGAGTAGCTCTTTCATTATAAGAAAGAGTTTTTTTTATCCCTCTTTTCCACCTCTTTACCGCAGACTATTAATCACCAACCGATTGGCCCGGTCAAGTCGCTTAGTGTCTATGCGATCCAGATAAATGCGGGTAGTCTTCTCCGATGTGTGCCCCATACAATCGCTGATCACCGAGACGGGCACATCATTTTCGTGAGCGAGTGTCGCCCATGAGTGGCGCGCCACATAAAATGTGAGTGGCATATCCAACTGTAACCGGTCGCCCAATTCACGAATCAGTTTATTAAGCCTCCGCTGCCGGCGCCGATAATCCTGATAACGGTCACCGTTTCGAAGCATTGGAAGCAGATAGTCCGACAAAGGGCTGGCGTATCTGTCGATTAACACACGCAAATCTTTTTCAATGCGTATCTGTAACTCCTGCCCTGTCTTCTGCCGTTTGTACCGAAGATAATTTCCCTGCAGGTTCTCCTTATTTAAATAGCACATATCTACAAAGGACATTCCGCGCGTATAGAAGCTAAACAGGAACAGGTCACGGGCAAGCTGCATATCAGCATGACAAGCAGTAAGGTCGACACATTCGATCTGCGCAATCTTCTCCCGGGAGATGGCGCGTTTGGATGTCACCTCCTCTTTGAGGTTCAGCCGTCGGAAAGGCTTTTGATCGGAAAAAACCACATGATCGGCGCAGGCACGATTGTAGATGGCACGCCACTGACGGAGATAGAACGAAACCGTATTGGGCCGGTTGCCCCGCTCACGGAGAAAGGTGACAAAGCGGTCCAGCACTTCGGGAGTCAACTCCTCAAACGAAAAAGGACTGCCATCCAAAAACATCTCAAACGCACGGCGGGCGCTACGATAATTGGCAGCCGTACCCTGACGTCCCTTATTCTCCAGCCCGGCAATCACCGAGTCGGCATATATCAACACCTGGCCCAGATCATTGTGGTAGTTATAAACGTTCACAATGTCGTCCACCGTATAAGCACTCCCCTTATCCGCTTCAAGCGATCTGCAAATAGCCTCCAACTCCTTCTTTATATATATAAGGTATTCATTGGCTTCGCGGACAATGAGCAGACGACGGCGATTGCCTCCGACGTTCTCCACCATTTCCAAACGGGTGTTAAACTCTGCCTCCCAGAAACGGTAAGGCGTATAAATCTCTCTCTTCTTTCGATGGCGAATAATTTGTATCACAAGCGGATAACTGCCATCACGCCCCTCGCGCGAGCGATTGAGCCGCGGTGTAATTGATGTCATCTTCTTCTTTACTTTTAACTGGTTTACAAAAGTAAAACAACACCTGCTATCAATATGTTGGCAGCTTCCCAATTTCACTATCTTAAATAATCTTATACATTTTGTTTGCATCTCCCTCCATAAAGGGTAGGACAAATGTAGCCTCCGCCCTGAAGATAACCTAAAAATCAGCGTTGCATTTTTGCAGCACCTCCCCTTTTCGGGGTGCTGCAAATGTGCAATACCGGTTTTTCACCGATGGAATGGACGATTCCTGAAGTATCACCTCTCTTTCTTTTTCTCCCGCCAAAGGTAAAAAACACCTTATCCGGCTTCCCCAGTAGGGCATGGAAACCACGGAATATCGCATAACCGGGTCTCTGAACAGTCCGGACAACGTGAAAAACGACATCTCACGCCCCATGTGACAGATAAGAAAAGTATATACATTATAGAAAAACATGAAACGAATGCGGACTTGTGCTTGCTTAGGAATATAAGAATACATCCCTGCTGCATCTTTAATTAAAAGAGATTGACTTATACTTTCGATAAACGGTCGGAGCAAGAATCTGACAATTGTCAAATTGTATATCTTACCTGCGATAGAATTTGTTTTTCCTGCCCGACTGACTGGGAAGCCGGAAAAAAGCCCGTAAATCAGCATTAGAAGAATACAGAAAGAAACAAAAACAAAGTACATATTACAATAAAGACAGCAAAAAGCACATAACACAGAGACAACATTAAAGAGATCGGCACAAAAGAGAAACATTTTCACAGATTTGCGCCAATCAAAATTGAGAAGTAACCAGAGAAAATCCGGTACTTTCAGCCGCTTTTCAAGGAGAAAAAAGACTACTGTCGATCATCTGCCGACTTGCCGCCGACAAGAAGTTAACTTTGTATAAACAAAGAATTAACTTTCTGCCGGCAAAGAACGAACTCTTTGCAACTACGTTATTCACTTCCTATGGGCAAAAAAGTGAATAACATATTATTCAGACTCTCAAAAACATTTTCCTTTTGCATATATATACAATAAACAACTTCTATCACAAAAGAAAAAAATAGGGTATGCGTCACAAAAAAGAAAGATTTTTGAGCAAATAGAAAGCAATATTGAGTAAAGACTATACATCCTGACCGTTACCTTTGCTCCGGATAAGAAACTTTTTTGTATTTATACTGAAATGGTGGTTCGGGACAGGGAAACAGCCATAACCCCCCGATAGATAGAGGATATCGGGGGGCGGATTATAAGAGCCGGAACAAAACATTACCGGACCCTGCCTTTTCCGGATTTTAAGTCCCGTCTTTTTTCCTTGTCCGACAGGGCTTGTTGCACAGCAGGACATTTCCCCTTAAATGTGGTAAACGTATCCCTGGATACATTGAGCCGCTTGCAAATAGCGGTAATAGACCAATCCTCGTCCAACATGCGGATTATTTCTTTTCTATTTTCCATCAGAATGCTCAATTTGGTATAGCTGCCTTTTTTTCGTCCGAGCACCACACCCTCGGACTTACGTAAAGCCAGTGCCTCCTTTGTGCGCATAGAGATCAGGTTGCGTTCGATTTCTGCCACCAACCCAAATGCAAAACAGAGAATTTTGCTGTTGATGCTGTTGTCGAAACAGTATTTCTCCTTGGTCGTGTAAAGGTTGATTTGCTTAGACAGGCATTTACCCATGATGGCCATCACGTCGGTCAGTGTGCGGCTCAATCGCGAAATTTCGGTCACGATGATCGTATCCCCACGTTTCATGCGTCGAAGCAACCCACCCAGCTTCCGGTCACGTTCGTGTTTCTTGCCGCTAGCGACTTCTGTAACCCAGTTATCTATCGTGAGTTGCCTACTCTCAGCGAAACGCCGAATTTCATCCTGTTGGTTAGCCAGATTCTGTTTACTCGTACTAACCCTTAAATAACCTGTTATCATTATTTTTTACATGTTAAATGAGAGCGGAGTTGCCCTCGCGCGTGAAAAATAACCCGTTGATTCTGACAAGTAACGTGTTGCACTATATTTTTTCCGAAAAGTGGAAAGAACCATAACGAAGAAAGAGCCTTCCCACGATGGAGAATTCTCTGTCGGTTCTACGTACACATCGGTTAATAAGTCTTAGCGTACTTGCGGAAATGGAGATAACACGTATCAGTTCTTCCTTATTCATATTCCAGATGCTTGTTTGTTTGTTTGGCCCAAAACAGGGCAGTATGTTTTTCTATCGTTTCCGGGAAGTTACGTCGTATAAAACCATCGCACGAACTGTATTGTAATCCCAAGCTCTTCGCTATGGATTTCAAATCTTTCAGGATTATTTCGTACAAGCTGATGCCCTCCCGGTATCATCTCACGGTTTGAGGACCCGCCCCTTTCTTCCGTATGACATTTGTTTTCTTGACGGACGATATCATAACCTTCCCAGGGGATATAACCTTCCCAGGGGATATTTCCGTCTCTTCCCGGATCAAGGGCCTGTTGCCATTGGTATGACTACCGTCTCATCTGTCAAATACCGGATTTCATTCATAAATATCTTCTATTACACCATCCACGTACAACACCTCATTGATATAAAGATTTCCCTTCTGAATTCCGGAGAGAGATCCGCCACTGCCTAAAGTCACGTTATACCCTTGTCCAGCCAATATATAATCAGTGGGAATGATCAACTCCCCGGTGACCTCACTCCAATCCATATTGGTAAAAAGTCGGATCACTTTCACCTTTTTCCCATTCTCTTCCCTCTCCTCATAAAATTTCTCTGGAATTTCTGTCTTCTTCTGCAAAGCCTCGAGCAATTGCTTCGCGTCGTCAGCCGAATAGACTCCGGGATAACGATGGTGGGGCACATCTTCTTCGCTTTCTACACTCCATGGGATGATGACAGAACCATCCCCCCCGCCTGTAGCCGGACCGTCTTTTAAGATAATCTCTTTCAAATTACAGAACTCACCTTGATATACTTCAGTAAAAATCTTGCCATTAATATCGATTCCATAGATATTTCCGGTAAAACTTCTATCATTGTATATCACGACAAAGAATCCCGGTTGATTTTCCGGTCTCTCGCTCTCTGCTCCCCAAAATTTGAATGGAGGCACATATAAGGCATGATAGAGTCTCTTTTTAGGTAAATCTTCTTTGTTCTCTAAATCACGCCATTTCATTTTTATGCCGTTCTCATCATCATAGTGTAACGTTACATAATGGCAGGTACTAAGATAAGTACCAGGAGCACCATAAACCTTATCAGACGGATGCAACTCCTCTATATTGAACGTTGCCCGAGAAGGCAAATTCGGAAATATGATTTCACATTCCAACACCGGTGTTTGCACCTCACCGGTTTGATTGTAATGCGTAATTTTCTCAAATACAATTTTACATACCTGTCTTTGAAAAGTCATCGCCACGGCCAAGTCCCCCGGCCGCACTTTGTCGTAAACCCTGCCTCCCACAAAATATTCCAACCCTCTCGTGTAATCTCCGAACGTCACTTCCCCTTCTACTACCCCATCGTCACGGATATTAAACTTCACACCCGGTTGGGGATTCTCCACCGGCTCTCTATCCCCTTCATAATTTGTGGCAGGAGGCACCGATATGCCATAGAAGTCATATTTGACTTTCGAATCACTCTCCCAAAACAATTTATTTTCCTCCTTGTCTTCTATAGCGGACAACATCCCGGAAGTTCCACTCCGCACCTCGTAATGCCCCCAATGGACGCCCGTATTCGGATCTTGATCCTCTGTTTCGCAGATATAGGTTTCCTGAATATGAATCGTTCCGAATTTTGGTCCCGTCTCATTCTCTCCAATAGGTCCGCGCGTCTGCACAAAACCGACCCCTGCCCCGGAGATGGCAATTTCCATCCGTTCTCCCGGCAAGGCGACCTCTTTCTCTCCCTGATCACATCCGGTAAGCAGGAACACAAGAGTCCCGATCACCCATCCGATTGTCATTCTTACCTCTTTCATCATACCTCCTTTCCACTAATTTCCCCAACCGATAAAATTACCCGTTCCGTCAGCGCTGTTACCTGCACCTTTCAACTCCTCTTCCTTACCTATCCCCGCAGTAAATGTTCCCGCAACATAATGATTCTTTCCCAAATATGGAGTCGTATCAAATGCGACGTTTCGTCCCTCGTTATTCTCAATTTTCACGGCTCCTGCCATCGCACCGATAACCCCGCCGATAGTGTACCACGTTTGAGGCCCAGTGGTCGAATTGTTGGGATTGTTCGGATTGTTCGGATACTCCGGAGATACCGCCACATGATTGAACGCGGCACCGCCCCTCACCGAAGCCTTATCGACATGACCGACGATACCGCCCGTGGAAGAATGAGTATTCGTTTCTTTATAAACCGACACTATTCCTCCCGTCACACTTCCGGAAACGGTAGCATTGGAAATACGCCCGCCCATACGCACCGCTCCGGCCACACCACCGGCATAATTCCAAACACCTTCAGCCTCCTCGGCATGAACGACTGTACGCACGTTGCATCCCTCCAGACTTCCCCCGGCAAGTAATCCTACCACACCACCGGAGTAGCGGCTTCCATGTCCTTGGCAATGATTACGGACCTCTATTGTCGAATTCCCGCCTAAATTATCGATCTTACTCAATGCGCCGGCACATTGTCCGACAACTCCCCCCACGCAGGCAATATACGCCGCCTGGTCATTATATTCTTCCACCTCAATCTGAATGTTACCGCTCAATCTGATGTTGTTCAGACTCCCTTTTGGCACAAATCCGACCAATGCCCCGACATTATAAGCTTTGTCCAGCACGTCATCATTATGCAGTATAATCTTCAGTTTTACTTCGGACAAACTGACATCACTGATGGTGCCCCCCTCGCAAACGCGCGCCAGCACTCCCCATCCCGTATCGTGGTTGGCATCTGAGGATTCGCTCGGAGTACCCTCATGCACAAGTTCCGCCCGCCTCAGATCAAGATCTTTCACCGTACCGAACACCGTACCGAACATGGGATATCCCAAACCTGAGATACTATACCCTCCACCGTTGAAGGTCACGATATCCGGCAAATTCACCGAAGTGAAAGACTCGAATCCAAAATCCAAATCTGCCATCAATGTAATCTCGTTCCGGTAGGGATGTTTCTGCAACAAGGTAATCACTTGTCCGTTTACTGTACAGGTATAATCATGGTTACACTCTTTTATGGCCTGCAAAAACTCGTCGATTTCGAAATCCTTCACGGGCTCTTCCGGAGTCGGTTCTTTCCACCAATTGTCCGAATCATCCGGAGTGATGTTCCCCTTCAGATCCTCCAACGACACCGTGTAGGATACCCCGGCTTGCAAATCATTCAATTCCTCCACGTTCGATATCGTAATATAGGAGTTCCCGTTCCTCCGCACCAAGGTAAACGTGCGGTAATCCCCCGGTTCCAAATGGAACGAAACCGACCGTTTCTCTCCCTCTTTGTCCACCTGGGAGGATATTTTTTTACTCTCTTCCGTCACGAACCAGAATTTCAATTCGTTCTCCTCAGTACGCTCCATCGTGCAAGCGTTCTTCAGCTCACGGTCCTCAATCGACTTGAAACGCAATCCATACTCCTCCTCGTCTTCCACCCCCACGATCGTGAGGCGCGCGCACAGATGATGAAACTCCAAATGCACGGCATGGCCGTACTCAATCACGTCAGTCTCGGCCTCCAAAGGGTCCGGATTGATCACACGGTCTTTATATTCAAACCGATCCAACACCACCGGCTCGAGAGGCTGTCCGACCTTGGTGATGGGACCATTCCAATTCTCCAGATAGTATGCGGTGAACTTTGCGTGAGTCGCGTTCCAAGGCCAACTCATTTCGAACTCCGGTTCTGTCCTTTTATTGACCCACTTCCCATTTTCCAAGGTAAGTATCGTGTACTTGGTCACGGTCTCTTCATTTCCGGATTCGGTTGTACCAGAATCCAAAGTAAACTCTGCCGATACGTGAATCACGTTGAAATCCGTAAACTCCTTTTTATCTTCTATCGCCCGTGTCATGTCACTCCCGCCTTGCGGCCATGCCGTTGTAAACTGCACCGGCATACCCGGTTGTTCTTTACCTCCGCGAAGGGTATCAGTATCCTCGTAGCAACCAATCGGCAGCAATGACATAATACTGTACGCGAACCATTTTATTCCTCTATTCATTATTGTACTCCTTTTATAACATCAATCCGTGAGAACCACACGATTGACAAAATCATCGGTAATAGCCCCGTCATTCTCGGTAAATCCGGCACTTATCTTGCCTATTACTCCCTCGGCCTTTCCATATAGTCCGGTCTCATCTTGCATTTCAGTCGCCTGCACCATACCATGGAATTTGCAGTGATCCACCTTTCCTCCGCTCATCTCGCCCGCCAACACTCCGGCTATCCCATCTCGACACACCATCACAGCCTGCCGAACCGTACAACCGACAATCTGTCCACCCGTGATTCGTCCTGCAATACACCCGGCAGGGACATCCGTTGTCATATTCCTTACCGTCACGAAATCCAAATGCAAGTCCTTCAAATTCCCACCGCTAATCTCCCCGATTAATCCGACCGTTCCGCCGGACGGTGGTGTTTTCTCAAAATCCCACATCAGGTTCTTGAGGAAGTAACCTCGCCCATCTATCGTCACCCCCTCAGGCAGGGCCTTGATCAGCGCGCCTCCCGATGTCGTGATTCCGGAGCAATCAATGTGATCGTGCAAGTAAAAGGTCCAACCGATCTCACCCGGATCCTTGCCGTCATTATACACTCCGAACCTTTCCAACGTCTGCCTATCCGCCGTATTCATGCTGCCCCAATCGCCCACGTTTCGGTTGTATACGTCTAACCAGTCTGTGAAGTTTTCTGCCGTGTATATCCCAGGCAACTTATCGAAATCCACCACCGGCGTTTCATGCCAATCGATGATCTCGTGCGGGCTGATCGTGGGGATAATACCCTCCATTCGGATCGTCAGTGGATGTATATGCCCCCCTTCCATGCCATTGGGAAACGCATCCTTCGTAAATCTCACCTGCTGAAGCGTTCCAGTCTTGTCCACCACCTCGATATAGTCTATCTCTACCTCCTCGGGGAGGATCACCGGATAAACAGTTCTCGGTCCTTGCCCCTCCAACAATGTGTACCCTTCTATCCGCGGCGCAATAAAGAAAGAATGACCGAACTCATACCCCTTTTCATTCGCCACACTCACCGATACCCGATCTATCGTAAGCGGAAAATCTTCAAAGGGGCTCGGGGCAATCTCTGTCCTAGTGATATGGGCTCCCAATATATGCTCTGTCAACTGTACCTTCAATTTTGCATTCTCCTGCGGCTCGAATCCTTCACCCAAATAGAGTAATATCATCGCGAACCGATGCCTGAACTCATAATTCACATTGCTATAGTGACTCTTCTGGGCTGTCAGCAAGTCCAAAACACAAGGATCGTCTTGTGTCCCCGTGAATATATGGATATAATGTTCTCCTCTCCCACGACCACTCGGGTGTGGATCCTTAGCAGGTATCTCCAAGGGCTGTCCGTCAGCTTTTACATAGCCTTCCGGTTGCTTCCCCTGATCGGCATAAGGAAAATACGCAAATGTGATACCAAATTTGGCTAAAGATACATTCGTTATATCCTCCGCTGTAAACCTTTTCAACCCATTGGAATAGGTTAATGGAACATTTTTCAGGTAATTCACATCATCGTTGCCATCCCGATGACTCCATCGGTCAGGCTTTGGGCAATTCTTATCATGATACGAGAAGAACCCTATTGTATCACCGTCTTGAAAAGCGGTGTACGACAACGTAAGCTTATTATCGGTAGCCGCCCGGGTAGCGGTGGTCCCGGCAATTTTACCCGCTATTTGCAGGTAGTCCATCATCAAGGGATCATCCGTCCGCACCTCGTCCCGGTTGCAGGCTGTAAAAAGTATTAGCAGTGACACGCATTTCATTAAAATATATTGGCTACATCTTCTCATACATATTCTATTTTAGCTATTGAATAAGATCCGTTTGCGTAATTTCCTGTTTTCCCACCCAAATGTGACAACCATTGAAATCCAACATAAAATTACCATTTTTAAATTGGGGAATCTGCGTACCTTCCGGCATCTCTATATCTCGCCATAGTGTAAAAGTCCATTGCATGTCGGTATCCGACCATGTCCCGAACCTATACAACCGATAGTTCGTGCTCGATACATCCTTGTTGTACAACTCCACCAATGTCATGAGGTCATCCCAATTATTAATCCCGTTCTGGTTCAAAGTGGGTTTCTCTGTCAACCTAAGTCCCATCTCCTGAACTTGTGCATTCAAGAATTGTATTTCGCGGTTTCCAAAGTCTTTGTTCAATTTTACAGTGAAGGTCAGTTGATACCCTGCTTTGAACATCACCTTCTGATGTTCCAACAAAGTCCATTTCTGGGTATTGGCATTATATGACCAATATTTCATATTTTCCGGGAAACTGCCACTATACACCTCACCATCCCCCAAATCGATCGTCAACACCGGTATCCCCGAAGGAAACGGTTGATCATACGGCGGAAGCACCCACACCGGGGTTGACAAATACGGCTGTACATCGTCAGATTGCAGAGAGGCGTCTTTGACCAAATAAACAAAGTCTTGTATCAGATATTGCGATGGACCATACCCTGCGTGATACATCATACCCGTAGAGCGATTGAAAGGCCACCGATTACTAGCCTCAAAATCCTTTGTCTCCGCCCATATCCGTACATAATCCAACCAAACATTGATTTTATCCCCTTTCAATAGCGTTTCAAGTTCCTCTATCTCACTATGAAACCGGAAGGCGATGGCACTCATCTTATGTTTCAGGCTAAACCGGAGAGCCGTACCATATCCCACGTTTTCTAATTTTCCCCAGATGATGTCCGCGATCTCCGCCTCCGGACTATCTTTGGCAGCAATCATTCTCTTGTACTTATTGTCTTGTTTGTCACCCGGTACTGTAGGGTCCTGCGGCCCGAAATCGATGCCGGTGAAATTATCGGGTTCCGTGCGTGCTCTCGACTGTTTATTTTTGCTCGGATCCAGTACCGGATACGGCCACAAGTTATCCAAATAAACCGCCTCGACAATCTTCTGATTCTTATCTTTTACGTAAATATCCTTCCACAACAGCGGTTCTTTCGTTTCCTCATGGGTATAGACATACCCGAATCCGGCCTCATTGAACAGACACACTGCGCTGGCCATCTCTCCGTCAGGAACGGCTGGGTAAGTGAAAAGGAGCTTACGGTCTTTTATAGCCTCCGGTTTTCCCATCAATCCCTCATCGGCCCGAGTAGCGATACCGGTACCCATGGTGGAAGCAGTGAGCACAACCTGCTCATCACCACCCTGCGTGGCGAAGGTGTTCACCTCATCGGCACAAGCCCCTGCAAACAGCAGCGTGACGGCCGCCCCCCATTTTCTCGCGATCGTATATAATCTCATTTTCATACCTTTACTCCTTCTCTTCTGTTGTAGGTTTTGGCCAAATCTCCATATCCGTCTCGGCCTTACTCCATGGTATCAACTCGGCCTCCAGCACCACCACCTCGTGAGTGACGGCATCAATGGCCAACGATAGATTCAGCCGGTGCGATGCCTTCAATGTCAAGTTAGCATTGTTCGGCACGAACTTATACAATACGGTTTTATCGTTCCCGTCATGCCTGTTCACCTCAAAATAGAGGAAATCTCTCCCTTCGTTCAATAAACTTTGCTCCGGTACGATACCTTGGCAGATGTATTCCTGATAACGAACACCGTCCTCGTCCGGATCGGTGATATTAGACTTCTTACACCGCATGGTAATGTCTTTCCTTTCGGAGTATTCGGCTGTGGTCTTGTCATCTTCATCCGACACGCGCACGGTGCGTAACCCGTCATTATCGATTACCGCCGCATAGTCCACTTCGTATTTCGTCAACATTTTATGCATATAGGCTCTCTTTATTGCATCTGCCGGAAAAGGTCCCTCTGCAGGATTATCGCTGACGGGCAGTTTCACCTGCACCTGTACCATGGCAAATGCGTGATGAAAGGTGAGGGGCACCCGTTTCTCGCGCTCACTCAATAGCTGGCGCCGATGGGCAATCAGCATATCGACCTTCTCCAACTCTCCCTCCAGGCTTTGATCCTCCGGCACATCTGTAAAATGGTGTTTCCCGGGAAAGTGTACCGCTTCGAACGGGTAGAAAATAGACGTCGGAGACAAAGTTCGCCAGTCAAACCCCGTACCCTCCGCTTCGAACTTATAGGGCCAATTGGCAGGCTCTGCCTTATCATCTGTCTTACTGTACTTATAGGTATAATAGTTTCCGCCCTCGTCCATAAAGTCCGGTATAGAATAATTCACAGGGCAGTAGATACGAATTTCATCACCCTCATGAAAATAATCGGACTCGTACAGTGCATTTTCTCCCTCACCCACAGTGGCCTGGAATTGCACACTTGATGTCTCCCATCCCCCCTCCGGCATCACTGCCTCCTCCGAAGAGGAGCAAGCTCCGAACAGCAAGGACAATATCGGTATGATATATTTCAACTTCTCCATATTCATCCACCTATTTTTTTATACTTTGAGGCACTTCTTCCCAGTCTCCGTCCACGACAGGATCATCAATCCAAGTCTTTACCCTCACATCCAATCCGTTCTCTCCCGCATCAGGCAATTTCGTTACCGTGACATTAACCACCACATGCGTGCCGCGCACCAACGACTTCAAGTTGGGAAACTTACCGTCCTCTTTACCGGTCAGAATGATGGCTGGGGCATTCTCCGCCATACCCGACGTCCGCACCTTCAATATGAAATAGTATTCCTGCGTCTCAGCTTTACCGTCATCTCCCAGATACCTGCTCTCGTGCATATAATGAGTAACGGGATCCTTTACCCCTTTGGCCCCGGCAACCAATGGTATAACAGGAGAATAAACATGACTGTATATTTCATGGGCGGGAGAAAGGGGAACATCATAGTCCGTTACCCATCCCTGCATGTCGCCATCTCCTCCGATATCACTCGTTCCTGCCAACGCGATCAGCTTCTCCCACTCATTGATACGCGGAATCAAGTAGGAGTTTTGAGCTACCTTGCCGATCTGCCACTCCACGATATTAATATTTTCTTTCTCCAATTGACTATTGAAAGTAAAATCGAACTTTACCGCCGCATAAGCCATCACGATATCCATCCTATTCAGGTATACCAGCCTGCCTTCCGGGCTTATCCCGCTCGCTTTATCTTCTTCCAAGGTTATTTGATACGGTTTTGAGATAATGGGAATATCTTTCTCTTGCTTGAAAAAGCCACTCTCCAACCGGAGTTGTGTCAACCCCTCGATGATAGCCTCACCAGACTTTGAATTCACTATGTTCACAATCAACTCTTCTGCATTGGCCAACGCATAAAATACTTTAGTTCCTGTTGTAGTTTCTATATCTTTCAGTGTATAAATATATCGGAACTGCCCGGTGGTCTGTTGCAATTTGTCTACAGGAAGCGTTCTGTTAAACTCCACTTGTTTCGTCTCCATGTTAATCATAATGAAGCGCAACTCCTTCACCCGCTCGCGCTCGGGCACATCTCCATCCCCGGTCGCGGTGGATAACACAATGTCCAATCCCAGCACGGCCGGTACGGGATCCGACTGTTGTTCCTCTTCAGCGATACCCTTGCAACTATATAACACAAACAGCATCAATACGGATATTGCTACACGAATAATACTTCCTTTCATCATCTTATATATCTACCGACTGGTTGCGTATCTGCCAACTCAACACACCGACCGTCACGTTGATGTACTGCCACGTATCGCCCACGAGGAAAAAGTCGAGTTTATAGTTGTGTTCCCGGTCCAGATACTCCTGTGCGGAGAACCCCTGCTCGGCCGTGTTACGACCCGAAACAAGTATCTCGGGCAGGTTCACGAGGGCCACTGTCTCACCTGTCTCCTTATTCAGTATCGTGAGCAACGCATTCTCCGTTCCCTGTTTCGAGTATATCAGGCGTGCGAGGCTCAGGTCGGCATGTGCGGCACGCTGTATCCCGGCCTGTGTCCCGTTACTGTATTCCGAAGTCCACGTGTTGTGTGGCGTGTAAGTCAATAATTCATCATTCTCCCTGATCGAACTGTCGTGGCGCGCACATCCGTTGTCATCCGTGACGCTGATGTCGAAATCCTCACAGTCGATATTGGCGGGATCGTCCACCTGCCGCAAGGTAACGGTCAGATGCTTGGTGTGACGCATCAGATCGACCGTCGTACGGGTAGTCTGCCGGAATTCCGTCTCGACAATATTCTCCGTGCGGTTCATCCACAGAGTGTCGAGCGGTGTATTTTCGTGTACGACGTAGCTGCGCCCGTCACCCGTATTCTTTTCACGGTCGAGCGTCACCTCCAGTTTCCCGATGGGGTCACCCACCTGCATCTCCGGCATGCGGAACTTAGCGCCTTCGCATCCGTACATCTCTTCGCAGCTTTTTTGGAAAGCTACGGTAACCAACCGGTAACGGTCCGGTTCCAGGTCATTGAGAACCATCTCGTAACCGCGTTCACCCAGAACCTCGGAATCGGTCTCCGCGTATAGGGACAAGAACTTGTCGTCCCGGTCGAAAAGGTAGACATAAAGGGCGCCCACGTGTTCATAGAACACATCACCGCCGAACATATGATAATCGTATTTGAACCCGATGCGTAACTCCGTCGGGGGACATTCGGGCAGGTCGTCCTTTACCCACTCGCAGGAAGTCGCACCGAATGCCATTGCAGCCAATAACAAATTTCTGATCGTATGATGTAAAAAGACCTGCATAATTTATTGAATTTGAAAATGATTTACCTGGTGAATACTCTTCAGAGGAAAACGTATCCTCTGAAGAGTATATGACTCAACACATTAGAGGATGACATCTTGCGTTCTTACCTTCCAGGAGAGAACTTCAATGGAAACATTAATCCAGTAATTGGTTTCATCATCCTTATCGATAGACGGATCTACAGTCGGGTCCGTAATGGGCTCACCGGGCTGCGTAATGTCGTTGATCGTAATCTGGTAATAATTGTTGCGTACGATACCGTAACGACCCAGATGGTTAGGTTGATACTCTCCACCCGTGTAATCAGCCACCTCACTCTTTGCGAAATGGCGGATAGGCACCACATAGTAACAGTAACCGTTGTAATATACAGTAGGGGGATTATCAGTCAATGCCTTTTTGATAGCCTCGTTGATCTTTGCAGGTGCGGATGGATCCTCTGACGCCTGATCGTCTGTGATGGTATAAAGCTTTATTTCCGAATCCTTCAGCGCAACCTGCAGTTCAGCATCCTCATAACCAATTGTTGTGTTCTTCTTACCAAATGTAATCTCTTCCTTCCCCTCAGTGGTATAAGTACATATGAAATCATCTTTTGAGAGAGGGGAATATTTTTTACCGTCGTTACCCGCCGTAGTACCATTCGTATCTAGCTTGTAATACTTTGTAATCACCTGATTATCACCGTTAACATCTTCTACAACCTTCTCAACAAACGTTGCATAATCGTTCTCTTTCGAATAGGCAGCATCGTTCCACTTAATCCACGAACCAGTCTTATCAGCCTCCTTGAAATCTTTAGGATAGAACTGGGCCACAATAACCGCCGAAGTAGTTGCGTTACGTTGTTGCATCGTTTCTACGGTTGTATTCTCAAAACAATACAACGCCCCTTTTACTTCTGCTGAAGATGGATCACTGAAAGAAAATTTATTAAAATCATTCGGCATATCTGTGATTGTTGCCTCCCCTTGAGCATAGTTCGGGTCTACGGCCCAGTGCGAACGCATGTCTGTCCGGTTATTCCACGGCTTATTGATTGTATTCGGCTGCCAAGTCTTATACTTACTTGTCAGTAGGTCTAAGAATTGATCCCCTCCGAAATTTTTGACCGGATAGAACGTTTTGTTGGTGACATTCAGTCCCCAGCCGAGAATATTCAACAATTGGCCTTCTTTCTCTTGCACCATAACCTTTGCAACCACACGCTCCACGACGATTGTTACAGTTGTGGGGGCAGTAGTCTTGTCGTCACTCTTAAGACCAACATGCTTCTTCGTGATCGGAGTCAGTGCCATTTCCGTCTGCGTTCCGCTAATATCCTCCAGGTAATTGGAACTGGTCATCATAAAATTATCTGGTTTTGCGGCATCTGTGAGAGCTATCCGGCAAGCCTGGTTGAAATCTGCATAGCTCTTATTATCATCCGTAATTTGTGGTGTAAAAGTACCTTTGTTGAGCACGGCCACTACGTACATCTTAGCCTCCTCCTCCGAACTGTCGTATAACGTTTGTACGATATTTGTCGGAACATCGACAGTGATCGTTGACGTGACATTATCGTTTTCAGGAGTTGCATCCTTTTGGTTCAGATTGGAAACATAACTTGATCCCAGATAGTTTTTGTTGTCATCAAAAAAATAGATGGTGAGATCCTGAGCTTTTGACTCCGAACTCTCGCCGTCATCATAATCAGCGCGTGTTTCGATAGCGTACTTCAAGGATACGTTCATCGTACCCGTGGCGCCGGCAGGAACAGTTGTCGTACCGCCCGCTCCCTCCTGCGGAGAGTCGTCTTCTTTGGCACATCCGGCCAACAATGCAGCTACTGAGGCTGCCAATAATAGACTTCTGATTGTCATAATACCAAATTATTAATTAGATTTTAGTTAATATATCCCTATCTGTTCTAGTATATTTAGTATACCGGACGGAAAAATGCGAGATTGGCATCCGCTTCGGTCACACCGGCAGCCTTTGCCTGCTCGAAAAGCCTGCGTGCCGTCTCGCGGTCGCCTTCGTAAAACGCCAGCACACCTTCGGCCAACAGCTTTTCACCACAGTCAGGAGCCCGTTCAAGATAGCGGCGTGCCGCAGCCGTATCACGACGCATCAATGCAGTGTTCGCAGCATTGAGATTAGCAATCCCGTCGCCCGGGTACATACGCACAGCGATATCAAACACTTCATTGAAGGCATCACTACCCGGTTCGTAGGTCTGGGCGATACGATACATTTCTTCAAGACTCAACTGTCGGGGATCGGTATGGAGCAGTTCTTTGGCTTCCTCTACAGTAAAATTGCGAATGGTATATCTTACCGTGTAATCAGAATGACGCAGCGCCGGAAACCACTCACGCAACATGAACCGATAGACTGTTCCGCCACTGAGCTCCATCAGTTTCTTTTCCCGACCATCAAAAATATCCACCCCGTCGATAATGGCTAGCACCTGCTCTTTCTCCGGCAGATCCGAAGCTTCCGTCATGCGGCGCAATCCTTCCCAATCCTCCGGCTCGGAAGCTACAGTGAACACCGTTCCACTGAAATCATACAACCTGCGCACATAATCCCGCAGAGCCTCGGCACGTTTCTGCGCCAGACGGGCATTGGTTTCGTACGTGCCCTCGGGTGAAGCGTATCCCTTGATGCCGACGGCTGTGATCGTAGCGAAACGATTGCCACGCACCGAATCGATAGTGGCCCGTATGCGCCCCAATTCGCGCGGATTATTACGGTAGACGGGATCAATTATCGTTTGATTTACCGGAAAATCAAGGAAAGCGCTGCCCTCCAGTTTACGCTGTTTCACCGCCTCGTACTCCGGAGCAATGTAAGCCATCCGCGGTTCGAAAACCCGCTCTCTGAAATCGAGCGACATAACAGGTACCATGTGTTTCTCCATCACCTCCCATCCGCAACCGCAAAGATCGAGTGCAAGAGACAAGGACGAGCGTTCCATCCACTGCTCGTAGGGAATGCGGACCATATAATCGGCATATTGCTCCTCTTTATTATAGCGGCGCATCTCCCGCTGCCCGGCAGTTTCCGTTTCCGGCATGCGCTGAAAGACAATATGGCGGATACGCCCTGTGACCAGCAACTTGGGTAAACGCAGAGTCTGTGCATCCATCCCCGACAATACCGGAATAATATCTACCGCAAGATTCGACTTCACGGTAAGACCCGTCAAATCTATTTTAAGATTGATTTGCAATAAACTATCGACTTTCCGTACCGACTTCCCGGCGATCCGCACATCACCGGTATTTCCTTTCTGGGCGAGTACCTTGCCTGACATACCGAGTAACAGCAGGCAAATCATTATCATATATTTATTTGCTTTCATATCGCGACCGGTTTAAAAAAGATAAATAAAACTGATGGCAGCCTTTGTTGGGCCGAAATAATGTTTGGCACCGGACTCTATCTTTTTGCCGCAGTCCGCACAGGGAAAGCGGTCGTATTCGCTATAGACATACCCCACACCGATTGCCATCTCCATCCCCCAATGTTTAGACAACAACCATTGATAACCGTAGGTGATACCGGCACCGACACCCCAACCCTGATAACGGGTCGTCTCGAGATTAGGATAAATGCCGAAGGGGAGCTTTATCTTCGCCATATTGTATTCGCCCCCGAGCATATGGAAACCGAGAAAATGCCCGTTAAATTTTTCGCAAAACCAGTAACGGTATTCGGGTTGCACAAGCCAATGCTTCCACTGCTTGCCCTCGTTAAACTCAAACGGGTTGAACGAACCGGAAACGTTCAACGTGGATTTCCGGCCAAAGCCCCATTCCAGTCCCAGATTTGGACTGGCCGTTGCCCAACCCAACAAATTCGTTTTAATGCCTACCTGTGCCGTTGCCGTGGTGGATACACAGCATAGCAAAGACAAAAATGCGATAATGCAAATTTTCTTCATCAGTATTACATTTTATATTGTTCGATAAATACAACGCACTATAAATATTGTATTGCACGTAATTAGGAAGAGGAATCGCAATCGATGAAGGCAACTTGATAAGACACTGTCGTGCACCGTGCATTTCCGTATTCCTACTATACACTCCAACAGTCCGACGAAATACCGTGATAAAATCGTGGTTTAATCGTTCGTTTAATAATACAGCATTATTCTCAGTGTCTGCAACGGACAAAAAAGGGGTAATCTATTGATTGCGTGGAAAGAAAAATTTCTTTCGTAATTTGCTTAAAATGGAAAAAAGACGTACTTTTGTGACGAATTAAACCAACGAATAAACCAACGTTTAATACTTCAAGCATTATTTCCAATTATAACACGCAGATTATTAATGACTTGAATTACATAACCGACACTAAAATCTCGGTTATGCAGCGTGTTATAAATATGATGGTTAAACTGATATTTGTTATTTATAATCATTCTATTTTTCCGGAAAAATAAAGAGAACGATTTTTGAGCAGCCGTTCTCTTCTTGTTTCAATTGATTGGCTTTTTCTCTCTAACTGATTCGCTTGCAGTCATCCGGCAAAAGGCGATATCATTATGGTAAATATCTCCTCCGTTATATTTTCATTCATATTTATATTTATTATGGGATAAAAAAGCCATTTCGAAAGTCTTTCTGTCAGAGTATACTCGCCTGCATGGGCTGGTTTATAAACATTGATTATTGAAACCTAAAAAAACATGAATTCAAAATACCTGTCTTTGACCAAAACAAAAAAGTACATCCAAAAGAAATATCTACAGTTCAAAGAGATAAGAAATCCGAAGCGACAAACTATTTATTTCGTCTATTACGGTACAGTGGGCTGCTTTAGTATCGGAATCATCGCCGACCTTTGCATCTACCTGATCAGAAAAGACCTGTTACTGGCTTTATGTAACATATTATCCCTGGGGTTATTCTTACTGTTCACTTACCTGCTGATTCGAAAAAAGAAACAGATAACTTTTTTGTTGAAATGCACCTTTTATACCATACAAAGCAATATCCTAATATCGATGTACTGCCGTATCTACCTCCCACCGGAAGAGACCGGCTTCTTTTTGTCACAAGATCTGATGATCGGTATGGTTACTTGTGGTCTGGCTTCCATCTCTGTGAGTCGACACACCGTAATGATATTATCTTTCGCCCCGATTCTTTTGTATATGTTCATCGGGGTCTATACATCATCCGAACTTTATTTGATGAGTCTGCCCAGCCTGGCAGTGGCATATATCTTTCCTCCCATCATGTTGGCAAGATTACAGGAAATACTACGAACCATGCAACGACAAAAGGCAAGAATGACATCCGAGCTAAAACTATGGGCTGCTTTCAATGCTTTGCACCTGCAACCGAGTAGCAAAGAAATACAACTTTGCTGCTTGATACTGGAAAACAAAACAACCGAAGAAATAGCAGCACTCCAATACATAGCCACTTCAACCGTGAGAAGCAACCGGAGCCGGCTCCGGCAGAAATTACAACTGAACCAGGAAACCGACCTGCAAACCTTTTTATCAGAACTGATAAAAAAAGATTTTGATTATTTGGAAAGTCCCGATTAAAACCTCTATATTTGTCACCGACAAGAATAAACGACAGCACGCTTTAGGCAGAAGTGAGCGCGTTTATGAATACATTTAATTTAAAACTAGATTTCCCCAACTTGTTGTGGGAGATAGCCGGATATAATTTCCCGTCTCTATTCGGGAAACGGGCTATATTCTTTATTTTCATAGCAATATCTTTTCAAGTATCCGCCCAACGTATGGCCATCAAGACTAATACGCTGGAATGGTTGGCGGCATCCCCCAATCTGGGAGTGGAATTCCCATTAAACGATTGGATGACAGCTGAAATTTCGGCATCGGCTAATCCCTGGAAGATTACAGATAAACTTTTCTACCGCCATGGACGCGTACAAGCTGAAGCTAAATATTGGCTTCGGAACCTGCTGGCACGCCATTACATCGGTATCACAGGATTCTATTCCATGTTCGATGTGGGAATAAACCGCAGGGCATATTATGGAGATGCCGCGGCCGCGGGTGTCACGTATGGATACAACTGGATTCTGTCACGTCGCTGGAACCTTGAAGTATCAGGCGGTGTGGGTGTGGCACGCTACAGGTTGGTGCGCTACCAACCGGGAAGCACTCATGGTGAACCGAATGAATCGGGATGGGCCCCCATACCGGTTAAACTAAGTGTATCTTTTATTTATATAGCCAAATAAATATAACCCTAATGAATATCAAAAGATTTTTGCTATTGGGGATAGTGGCCCTATACGCCATTATTCCGGCATGGGGACAAGCCCAGAAAGTAGAAATACGCGGAAGCGTAATCGATGACGAGGGAGAGCCTGCCATCTCTATCGTAATCAGAGATCAGAATGAAAAGGGAGATGTATACGGCATCACAGACCTCGACGGAAAGTTCAAGATCATGGCAGATCCCAATACGACCCTGCATTTCTCGGGATTTGCCTACGCATCAAAAACGGTAAAACTAAAAGGAAAGACAACGATAAATGTAGTGATCTCGTACGAAGCATCGATGATTGACGAAGTGGTGATCACCGCCAAAAAAGTGGTGGACAAACTGCTACCGGAACCAACCGACATCGAAATCGTCGGAAATCAATACATCATCCACCCTAAAGTAAAAATTCCCAAAGAAATGTATAAGCCGAATACACGTATCGTAGTGCAACCGATGTTGGTGAATATTACCCGTAAAACACAGAACCTGTTCCGCCCCGCAGTGGTGACCGGAAAGGAGTATGCCATCACATTGGAACGAATGATGGAATTCGACCTGAGCAGAGATCCGTTAGCAGCTTTTCAGGAGAAAACGCAAAAGATTGATAAGAATGAAGTGATTGCCTACGTAGACTCCCTCTATATGGATAACCCGGACGATGAATGCCGGTGTGACATCTACATGTATCTGGTAGAATATAAAAAACTGGCATATAAAGATACGGTAGTGATAGCCAAAGGTACGGTAAATCCGATGCGTTTCTTTACGTACCAAGCAGATGGCATGAAAATCAGAGATGAAAAATACATCCCTAAACCTCAAAAACAACAAAGAGGCGACAGAGGAGAAGTGAAGCTGAACTTCCTGATCAACTCGGCAACGATAGACGAAAAAGATCCGAACAACCAAAGAGAACTGGAGAAAATGCGCTTGCGCCTGCAGGAAATAGAAAACGATCCGAACTCGGAATTCCTGTCGTTTTCGGTCAAAGGGGTATCTTCTCCTGAAGGTCCGTATCAATCGAATCTGAAACTGGCAAAAAAACGCACGGACAGTACGCTGAAACGTATCTTTGGTTTTCTGAACGGAGGTACTATAAACGCAATAAAAGACAGTACATATACAGAAGGAGTGGTGGCCTCATGGGAAGAGGTAGCAGAATTGATGGAACGCGACTCACTGCCTACAGACAAGTTACGGGAAATCATCAATTGCTATCCGGACAACATGGCCTCACAGTACAGCCGGATCCTACGACTACCGGAATATCGGAATGTCATTCTAACGACTTACTTACCACGGCTGCGCCGGGTGGAATATAGTTTCAACTATTCGGTGATGAGATTGCTGAACGATGAAGAAATACGCATAATGTATAAACAGGACTATAAAAAATTGGTACCCTATGAATTTTGGCGGATATACCTGAATGCCGATAATGACTCTACACGCGAAGTGATCTGCCGACAGGCACTGGAACAATATCCTAAATTTATGATTATGGCCAACGAATTGGCTGCGTTGCTGATAGAACAAAAGAAAGCAGACAGCAAATTGCTGGAACCGTTTGTCAGCAGATCGGCTCCTACAGAACTACTCTGTAATCAGGTAATCGCCTTAATGGACGAAAGAGCTTATAACCGGGCGGACTCGATTATAGACTTTCTGCCGGACAACGACATGACACAAGACGTAAGAGCCATCGTTGGAGCTTACAACGGGCATTTTGAGGATGCTTATGAACGGTTCGGAACGCAAGGCGGCATAAATGAAGTGGTATTATTAATGGCCATGAAGCAAAATGAAGAAGCATGGGAAAAGGCACAAGAACTACCGGATGAACCACTCAGCTATTATCTAAGGGCAGCATGTGCCAACAGGTTGGACAAAGTGAGCGAAGCATACGCTTTCATTAAACGGGCCCTGAACGAAGATCCGTCACTGAAAGAGATTGCGCAGATAGACGGAGACGTAACCGACCTGCTGCAACAGTTGGAAGATGAAAAGAAAGAACTGAAGGAAAAAGCGGAGAAAACAAAAGAAAAAACCGAAACGGAAGAGAGCGGCTTGAATGAAGAAAAAACGATAAAGCAATGAAGAATATGGGAAAGAGCTATAAAAGAATCCTGCTGCTAGGAATCGGTTTCATCTTATGCGGAACTCTGGCAGCACAAGAGCAAAAGCAAGATTCAACAGAAGGAAAAAACAATATAAAGGCCTCAGAATATTTGATGCCCAAACGAAAGGGAGCAGAAAAGTTCCATTCGAAGAGAGGATCGGAACATCTGTTTTTCTCTGTCGGATCGGGTATCGGTTATCTGTTTAACGTAGGAGGCGGACAAACCGCCCACGGGCCACGGGCATCATTCATGGCAGGTAATTGGCTGACCCCCGTCATAGGACTACGGGCCGGAGGGGAATATACACAATGGAAACAGGGAAATACGAATATGCATCTGGCAGGAGCCAATGTAGACTACTTGATCAATATCAGTGCATTTGCCGCCAGATACAACCCGAAGCGAGTATTCGAAGTGATCGGCGCTCTCGGACTCAGTTATCAGGCCACTATCGTAAAAGACCAAAAAACAATCCATTCATACGGATTGAGGGCAGGACTACAAGGGAAACTGAATGTATCGTCTGCTTTTAACCTGTTTATCGAGCCACAACTGGCACTTTATCCGGACCGGGTGGACAACCAGTCATCGTGGAAAAGATATAACCTGGCAGGATCACTAATGGCAGGTATTACTTACAAACCGGCAGGATACGCTACCCTGACTTTCCTTAAAGGAGGTTTTGCCTCGCTGGCAGCCGGTACCGGAAACACCGGAAATGTATTGTTCGACACGGAATTCGCTTTAGGTAAATGGTTCGACAAATTTAACGGGATGCGGATCAGTGCCGGTAGTAGTACCGCCTTTTTGGATAATGAAGATAGCGGTAGCAACCGCGATTTTAATATCAGCCTCAACATTGACTATCTGTGCAGCCTCACAAGGCTTTTTTCCGATCGGGACAGCCACGTGTTCAACCTGATCGTGGCAGGCGGCATCGGGAGCTATTTTCCCGGAGCGGAATCATCGTCTTCAATTATCTTGAACGGACGCATCGGACTACAGGGAGAAATCAGGCTATCGGCACATAGCGGACTCTGGCTGGAACCCCGGATCAATATATTCAAAGACAGAAGTTATCGGGCAGACCTTCAGGAACCCATACGGGGAACAGTAGGGTTAATGGTGGGAACGACGTATAAATTTTAGAATAAGATTCACCCCACATACTTTATGTCCTCTGTTATGGAAAAATCAATATAAACATACATTGATGCAAGTGTTATAATGGCTGTTGTACAGCTTTTATTTTGTTTTGTTTGTGTTTAATAGTGCGCAACGAACTTACTGTGAAGTAAATGCGCTCTTGCTTTTCCACTCTAACTTACTGTGAAGTAAATGTGGTGTTTGTTTTATCAATGTCCCAAAGTTCAGCGGAACATGGGACATTTTTTTATTGTTCGAACCACCAGATAATGAATAGTGTAAAGAGTGTTGCCAATACGGTACAAACCAACGAACCTTCAAAACCAAATGCCCCTCCATTAATCAGATTATTTGCAGGCAGGCGAAGTGAAAACAAGGTTTCACAGAAACGATTGCCACTGACTTCATAGCCAAGTACGGGCCCTTGAATCCAGTTCCAAAAGAAATGAAGCGAAACAGGAAACCAAAGATTACGGGTGTAAAGATAGGAAGCTCCCAGTAACAACCCTCCCAACACCAGATTGAGCATGGGTAAAAAAGCCACATTAGGATTCATCAGATGAAGCAACGCAAACAAAAGGGAAGAGATGAGAAGAGAAATGAATTTATTGAGACGCGTACGCAACAAACGTCCCAGAACATATCCGCGCATCATAGTTTCTTCGACCATGGCAACCATGGCGAAAAACAATCCGCTTAAGAGCAAATCGCTCCAATGCAAATGGACACCGACAACCTCAATCTGCCCGGTCAGCAGGCAAACACCAAAACCAATGGCATAAATGAGCACTGCCATCAGGAAACCGTAGAGAATATCTTTGCCACGCCCTTTCAGGCTGAATCCTAAATCGGAGAAGGGACGGCGATCCAGAAATCGCATCATCAGAAAGGTTACAATAAATACGCTCAACAACATAATCCCCTCTCCAATAAAGAAATAACCCATTCCGTACCCTCTTACTACCGAAAAAAGATTCAGAACGGAACGGAATAGGGACATGACGATAAAGAAGCTTACCAAAAAGATAATAATACTTGCAAATGCCGGAATCCCTTTCGGAGAAAAGAATGATTCGTGATCCTGTTGTTCCATTTTGTTAATTTATTGGTTGAAGGACAAAAATAACTATATTTTTCTAAAACTCTGGACAAGATAAAGTATGATTCGCTATATTTGTCTAAACATTTATCATAAATATGAAAATAAAACATCTGTTTATAGGAATAGCCCTTACTGCCAATCTATTTGCAGCTACGGCACAAGAAGTTAAGAAAACGTATTTCGTCAGCAAACCGGGAACATTGATTTCGATGATGACGGAAGAGGAAGCGAACCAGGTCACCCACCTGACCCTGACCGGAAAGATCAATGCAGTGGACTTCAGACATCTGCGCGATGAATTTAAAAACTTACAAGTGCTCGACATAGCTAATGCGAGCATCAGCATGTACTCGGGTAAAGAAGGTACCTATCCGGATAAGTTCTATATTTATATGCCGAATTTTGTTCCGGCATACGCTTTCTGTAAGATGGAAAACGGCACTGCCAAAGGAAAATCCACTCTGAAAAAGATCATTCTTTCGGAAAAGATCAAAAACATTGAAGATGCGGCTTTTATGGGCTGCGAAAATCTGAATATATGCCAGATTAAAAAGAAAACTCCTCCTAACCTACTGCCGGAAGCATTGGCAGACAGCATCACTGCTATCTTTGTACCACTGGGAGCAAGTGATGAATACCGGCTGAAAAACCGTTGGGATAACTTTGCATTCATCGAAGGCGAACCACTGGAAGCTAAAATAGAGGTAGGAGCACTGAGTACGCTGGAAAATGAAATTCAGAAAGCAGGACTACAGCCGAAAGAAATCAACTTCCTGACCATCGAAGGCAAGCTGGATGCAGCCGACTTCAAGCTGATACGGGATTATATGCCGAATCTGGTAGCTGTAGACATTGAAAAAACCAATGCAACGGCCATCCCCGACTTTACTTTCTCACAAAAAAAATATCTGCTCCGCATCCGTCTGCCACATGGACTAAAAAGCATCGGACAACGGGCTTTCAGCAATTGCGACCGTCTCTGTGGAACGGTAGAACTACCGGAAAGCATTACTGCTATCGAATATGGAGCTTTCATGGGATGCGACAGGTTGCGGTACGTAGTTGCTCATGGAGACAAAATCACAACGATAGGAGATAACCTTTTTGGAGAAGGAAAAAATAAGTTGATTTATAAACGATAAAAAACAAGAGCTGTCAGAACTCACCACAGAGCACACAGAGTAACACAGAGTGAATTTAAATCATGGATGACCACATGAATAATCTGTGAAGAACTGCGTAATCTGTAGTGAGTTCTGACATTATCTCACTCCTCTCCTATTCATCGCTTTTTTATCCAAAAGCCTATTCCCAAAAGAATCAGTACACCGGTAAGAATAAAGGCCCAGACATTGGGTACCCGTGATCGGGCCGTCAAGGAATATTCACCCGCCAAAAGACGGTAAGCATCCACTTTCCAAACCAGATATTCGCGATCTCTGAAAGTTGTATTGGCTGAGATCATTTGTCCGGGCATTTTAAGTTCATATTGAATCACGGCTCCGAACAATTCAATCGGACGTGTCTCTTCGTCAAAGCGTTTATCTACTTCCTGTTGCTTTTCCTTATAAAGCAGAGAAAAACAGTCGGTATGATAATGCGTATCGAGCAATTGGCAAATGAGTTCCGGATCAGGATCCGGATCATCATCTTTAGGTTGATAGCCAAGATACAATGAATCCTTAACTTCATCCAGACGGGACATATACTTCCCCCGATCTATCTCAGCGATAAAAGGCCGGATAACTTCGAAACTTAATTCATAAAGACTTCGGTTGTACCAGTCGTAAAATTTCTTTTCCAACCGATCGAGCAATTCTTTCATCTCCAATCCGTTCATTCCGCGATAGGCTGTGTCGTCACCCTGGAACCAAAGCTTCTGTTCCGATTCATTCAGGTAGTTCTTTAGAGGTACGGGGCCTTTATCTGCCAATTCCGGATAGATGCCGGTATAGGTATAATAGGTGTAGAACCAACGAAAATGTTTGGTCAGTGTCTCCTGAGGAGTCACCAAGGGACGGTATATCGGATCTTTAGGATGAACCTGCTCCGCAAACATGCTGACAGAAGGCTCTTCCCTGCCGGCACATACGTTAATCTTTCCCTCTTCTCCAAAATAATTGTGAGTACGGACAGAATCGAAACGTGTCACTACCCAACCGGAATCCAAAGAAAACATAAAGGGGTTTTTCATCGGATCTCCGGCCATGAATGCAGAATCGGCAAAAGCATATACTTCCCTATGGGCCGAACCGTCAGGATGAATCCGGGTTTTCACCTGATAATAAGTGGTGCAAGACACCATTGAAACCGCCAGCAGCAATATCGATAAAAGTCTATTCGTTTTCATATGCATCTGTTTTTATAGGTTATTCATTCTTCATTATCTGTTCGTACCGGGTATAAAGCCGTTCCCGTTTAAGCATCTCCTTTTTCCGGCTTCGGGACGCGGAAAAGAAGATCTCCCGCTTCTCTCCTGTCATCAATCTCTCATAGCTTCGCTCATCGGTGAGTGTTTGCTCTTGATAGGGTTTCGGTATACGAGTCACCTCTGAGGATAGAATCGGATCGACAGCAACTGCCTCTGCCACCCATAAACCGAGAAGCAGGGTTGCAGCAATAGCAGAACACCAGGCAGCAAAGTTCAATCTGCGGACGGGCCTGTTCCTGAAAGGCGCTGCTTTGACAGTACGCATAATATCCTCGGTCAGTGCGTCCGGATTTTCTAAAACAGGTGGAGTCTTCTTTAATTGCTCCAACCATTTTTCGTAATTCATTTCTTCCTTTTTCATCTTTCTTTATTTATTTCGTTCAACTTCTTACGGATACTTTTTCGTGCAAGATAGAGATTGGCCTTGATCTGGACAGATGTAAATCCGGTGATCTTCTCAATTTCCTTGATTTCCAACTCCTCGATATCCCGCAATGTAAATACAAGCTTTTGCTTAGGGGTCAGTTGTTGCATGAAGTACAGGATATGGGCTTTCAGCTCCCGGTTGACTAACGTGGCTTCAATATTATCATCGGAACAAACAGGTAGTTCGGCAAATGTAATATCAGAGAGCGCACCGGCCGGAGAATGCTGCAAAGCCCGCAGACGATCATAACAGATATTACATGATACCCTGTAAAGCCAGGTGGAAAAACGGAACTCCGGCCGGTACTTATCCAATGAAAGCCAGACACGTAAAAAAGTCTCCTGCACCATATCCCGGGCTTCTTCTTCATCGCACAATAGACGGAAAGCCAAGCGAAAAACGAAAGTCTGATACTCCGCCACAAGCAAAGCAAATGCACTTGCATCTTGCCTCCTGCTCTTTTCAACCAATACCTGTATCTCATTCTGTTCCATAGCTCACACTGTATATGTTGTTTATATATGATACGCAATAAATGAAGAAAGGTAAAATAACGATGGATGATAAACTACAGTAAATGCAAACAAAAAAACGATGAACAGGCACCCATTGACGTGCAGCCTGTTCATCGTTTATCGTTCAAAAAACGTTCATCGTTACTTATACATCTTGGCTCTCAGCTCTTTGATGTGGTCGGAAGTTATGTACTCGTCATATTCCATCATCTTGTCGATAATACCATTCGGAGTCAATTCAATCACACGATTAGCAACGGTCTGAATAAATTCGTGGTCATGCGAAGAGAAGAGGATATTACCTTTGTAAGTCTTCAGATTGTTATTGAATGCCTGAATAGACTCCAAGTCGAGATGATTGGTCGGAGTATCGAGAATCAGACAGTTGGCATTGCGCAACTGCATACGGGCAATCATACAACGCATCTTCTCGCCTCCCGAAAGAACACTAACTTTTTTCAGTACTTCCTCACCGGAGAAAAGCATACGCCCCAGAAAACCTTTCATATACACCTCGTTGCCTTCGCCATATTGGCTCAGCCAGTCGACCAGATTCAGATCGGTATTGAAATATTCGGTATTGTCCAAAGGAAGATAAGCGGTAGTAATCGTCACTCCCCAGTTGAAATGCCCGGCATCGGGTTTCATATGCCCGTTGATGATCTCAAAGAAAGCGGTCATAGCACGCGGATTACGTGAAATAAATACAATCTTATCTCCTTTCTCCACGTTGAAATTCACGTCGTTGAACAGCACAACTCCATCTTCGGTCTTCTTACTCAAACCGGAAACTTCCAGAATCTGATTGCCCGGCTCACGTTCCGGAGTAAAGATGATACCCGGATATTTGCGGGATGACGGTTTGATTTCCTCGACATTCAACTTTTCGAGCATCTTCTTACGGCTGGTAGTCTGCTTACTCTTGGCAACATTGGCACTGAAACGACGGATGAACTCTTCCAACTCTTTCTTTTTCTCTTCAGCTTTGGCCTTCTGGTTCTGCTGTTGACGAAGAGCCAACTGGCTGGATTCGTACCAGAAACTGTAATTACCGGCAAAAAGATTGATTTTTCCGTAATCTATATCGACGGTATGTGTACATACAGAATCGAGGAAGTGACGGTCGTGGCTCACAACCAACACGGTATGTTCGAAGTTGGAGAGATACTCCTCCAACCAGGTAACGGTCTCCATATCCAAGTCATTGGTAGGCTCGTCGAGCAGCAGGTTATCGGGATTTCCGTATAATGCCTGTGCCAACATCACACGCACTTTCTCTTTACCGCTCAATTCACCCATCAATGTATAATGTTTGTCTTCTTTCACACCTAAACCGCTCAGCAACATCGCCGCATCGCTTTCGGCATTCCATCCGTCGAGTTCGGCAAACTTCTCTTCCAGTTCGGAAACTTTCAAACCGTCTTCGTCCGTAAAATCTTCTTTAGCATAAAGGGCTTCGCGCTGTTTCATGATGTCCCACAACACTGTGTGCCCCATCATTACGGTATCCATAACCGTAAAAGCGTCCCATTTAAAGTGGTCCTGACTCAACACTGAAAGGCGTTCGCCCGGACCTAATGTAATGTTTCCGGTTGTAGGATCGAGGTCACCGTAAATCGTGCGCAGAAAAGTAGATTTACCGGCACCGTTAGCACCGATGATACCATAACAATTTCCACTTGTAAACTTCAGATTTACATCATTAAACAAAACTCTTTTACCAAACTGTACCGAAACGTTAGAAACTGTAATCATTCTATTATTATTCCTTAATTTATTTATTATCAAAATAACGCGGTGACAAAGGTAGACATTTTTAGTGAATAACGAACTATCAGGAATGTGTCAATCTGACATAAAAGTATTACCTTTGCTGCGTTTTTTGGCAAAACAGACAAACTGGCAAAGTTTTTGCTGCAAAGCCAGTACATCAAAATGCCGTATTGACATGAAACTAAATCCGTTTAACAAGAATAAAAACAGAATAGATATGGATCCGAAAGAAAAGAAAACCAAGCAAGAAGAAGAGTTGAAAGTAGACGATATTCAGGATACCGTTGAAGGACAGTCGCAAAACGAAGAAGCAACTGAAGCAACCGAACCGCTGACCGCAGAGGAAAAGTTGGAAAAAGAGCTAAAAGAAGCTCAGGCTCAAATCGAAGATCAAAAAGACAAATACCTCCGGCTCTCGGCTGAATTTGACAACTACCGCAAACGTACCGTCAAAGAAAAAGCCGAATTAATTCTGAATGGTGGTGAGAAAAGTATCAAAAGCATTCTGCCGGTAATCGACGATATGGAACGTGCGCTGACAACTATGGAAACAGCCACAGACGTAAATGCCGTGAAAGAGGGTGTTGAGCTTATATACAATAAATTCCTGTCTATCCTGTCACAGGATGGAGTGAAGGTGATTGAAACCAAAGACCAGCCGTTGGATACAGACTACCACGAAGCCATTGCTGTGATTCCTGCCCCGACAGAAGAACAGAAAGGTAAAATATTGGATTGTGTACAGACCGGATATACACTGAACGGTAAAGTAATCCGCCATGCAAAAGTAGTTGTGGGAGAATAACCGGAACATGAACGAACTTGCTAACATAACTAAAATCAACGAAACTAAAATATGGCAGAAAAAAGAGATTATTACGAAGTGCTGGAAGTCACGAAAGAGTCAACAGTCGAAGAAATAAAGAAAGCATACCGGAAAAAAGCCATCCAATATCATCCGGACAAAAATCCGGGTGACAAGGAAGCGGAAGAAAAGTTTAAAGAAGCAGCCGAAGCTTACGACGTACTGAGCAACCCGGATAAACGTGCCCGCTACGACCAGTTTGGTCATGCAGGAATGAGCGGAGCAGCCGGAAACGGTGGACCATTCGGCGGATTCAGCGGCGGAATGTCTATGGATGACATTTTCTCTATGTTCGGTGATATTTTTGGCGGCCATAGCGGCGGCGGATTCGGTGGTGGTTTCGGAGGCTTTGGCGGATTTGGAGGCGGAGGTTCTCAACAGAGAAAATTCCGTGGCTCGGACCTCAGAGTGAAAGTAAAGCTGAATTTGAAAGAAATCTCTACAGGAGTTGAAAAGAAATTTAAGCTGAAAAAATATGTGCCTTGTTCGCATTGCCATGGAACCGGGGCGGAAGGAAACAGCGGTTCTGAGACTTGCCCGACCTGCAAAGGAAGCGGATCGGTCATCCGCAACCAACAGACGATCTTGGGAACTATGCAGACGCGTACCACATGTCCGACTTGTAATGGTGAAGGTAAGATCATTAAAGACAAGTGTAAGGTTTGTGGAGGAGAAGGCATCGAATATGGCGAAGAAGTAGTAACCGTAAAGATTCCTGCCGGAGTAGCAGAAGGTATGCAACTCTCTATGGGGGGTAAAGGAAATGCCGGAAAGCACAACGGTATACCGGGTGATCTGCTGATTCTGGTAGAAGAAGAACCACATCCGGAACTGATCCGTGATGAAAATGACCTGGTGTACAACCTATTGCTAAGCTTCCCCACAGCAGCTATCGGAGGTGCGGTAGAAATACCGACCATTGACGGCAAAGTAAAAGTGAAAATAGAAGCAGGTACACAACCGGGTAAAGTGCTCCGCCTGCGTGGCAAAGGTCTGCCAAGCGTAAACGGCTACGGTACAGGAGATTTATTGGTCAACGTTAGTGTATATGTGCCCGAAACGTTGAGCAAAGAGGAAAAAAGCACTCTGGAGAAACTGGAGGAATCAAAGAACTTTAAACCGAGTACTTCAATCAAAGAAAAGATATTCAAGAAGTTCAGAAGCCTCTTTGACTAATCGGCTCCGTTACCAATTACTCTGATTTATACAGAGAGTACCCTATAAAATGTTGCCCGGACTTACATCTCCTGATGTTGCCCGGGCAATTTTATATCTGAACAAAAGAACGATTTACCTGATACATAGACTTTTCTGCTATAATGATGGATTATCTTACGATTTAGAGACAGCCGCTTCCAACTTCCCGTCCTTGTTAGCTCAATACCCCGGATTCTGTGTCAGATTGGGGTTCATTAACCGAACCTTTTCCGGAATGGGAAATACCGTAGTATAACCATTCTTCTCACCCGAAAGTTGAGGTCTGCCCGTATAAGTGCGGGTATATTGACGAAACCGGATCAAATCTTGCCTGCGCCACCCTTCCCATGCAAACTCCAACTGACGTTCGGCCAATAGATTAGCTAATGTAGCCGTCCGGAAAGGAGCATTCACACGAGAGCGGACAAGGTTCAATTCTTCATCTCCATTTTCTCCATTACGCACCTTGGCTTCGCTTTTCATGAGTAATACATCGGCATAACGATAGAGTACAATATCATTTTCCATCAGTTTACCGTCTTTGGTGGCAGTTTCATCAATCGCATACTTTTTCATCCGCGCTCCGGCAGTCTTTTCATAAGGAGTATTAGATATATCGACATCCACCTTCCAGGGGAAATATTCCAGCTGGGTACCGTCATCGAGTGTGACGACTTTTCCTTTGAGGTCATATACAATACCGGCAAAATAACATTTGTCAAAACGAGGATCGACTGCCTCTGTATCGTATCCAAACGTACGAAGGACTTCCACAGTAGCACTTGAACCATTCTCTCCTCCCAACCCATAGGCCTTGGCATGATTGTAGTGACGGGAGCGAAAAAGATATTGCATCTGATTGGTATACAGAGTCTTGCTCATCGGGATGGTGAAGATATTCTCAACAGAGGATTCATTGTAAACAGCAAAGTTCGCTTCATAATTATCTTCCAGCCGATATCCCATTGCAGTGATGGCATCACAATAAGCCTCTACCGTCTGCCAGGCATTGAGCCGCTCGCCATCTACTTCAAAATAAATATCTTTTCCATCGGGAAATTGACCGTCGGTCCAATTATTATCCGTATATATTTCAGCATTCAAGGCAAGTTTAGCAAGTAAAAAACAGGCTACGGGACGTGTAATGCGTCCGTAATAATTGCCGGAACGATTGCTATATGCCGTTTCCAGCAAGGGTTCAGACTCCTGCAGCTCTTTCACTACAAAATCGAAAACTTCTTTGCGACTGTTCTGCTTCACTTCTTTCAAAGGAGTGGATGATGAAAGAACCAAAGGGACACGGGCAAACAAATCCATTAAATGATAATAATACAAAGCACGGAAAGCGCGGACCTCCGCCCGATAGACAGGCAGTTCTTCATCGTTATGGGTCTGCTGGTACGTATCGATCCGTTCGAGTGACTGATTGCAAAGACTGACCACCTTATATAAATATTCCCACGTGGCTTGAATGGCATCATTATCCACTCCCCACCGATGCAGGAAAAGTCCTTGCCAGAACCCGCCATCGTACCAGTCACCGCCACGTGTAGGCATAATAGCCTCATCAGTGGTAAAAGTATTCAGATCGTAAATTCCTCTGCCGGTCCCCTGCAAACCCTGGCTATCACTGTAACCTCCGATGTTATTGTACAAGGAGGCCACTGCATTATAATATAAATCTGTTAGATTCTTATAAGCATCTTCCTCAGGAATCTTATCTTTAGGATTCTCATTCAGAAAACCATCACATGAAAACAGAAAACCGAGTCCCCAAAGACAGGCGAACATACATATATAACGACTTTTCATAACTCATCCTCCCATTAAAAATTAATACTTAAACCGAGAGTATAGGTACGCGCCAAAGGATAAGCCCGTTTATCATCCACACCCAAGGTAGAATTGACTGTAGAACTGTTGATCATGGGTGACAGACCGGAGTAGCCTGTGATAGTAGCCAGATTGTTGACAGTGAACGCGAGACGGAAAGATTGCACATACTTTTTCCACTTCGTTACCGGAACATTCCATCCGACAGTAACGTAATCAAAATTGATGTAGTCTCCCTTTTCCAGCCAGTAGTCTGTAGCAGTCTGATCTTTGATATTACGTCCGGGAGCTTTCTTCATCACATTGTAATCGGGAAAAATATTCATATTCATATAGGTCAGTGAAGTGCCATTATAGATTTTATGACCGAATGCGCCGTTCACCTGTACCGACAGATCGAAACGCTTATAGCGGAAACTGATATTGGAACCGAGTAAAGTTTTAGGGACAGCCTGTCCTGCTACATAACGATCCTCACCATCTTCAAGACTTACCCCTCCCCCATTCAGGTCGGCAATGTCATAGGTATATCCGCCATTTCCATCGGCAATAAGTCCCTTGCAATGGGGCAGATAGAAAACACCTAAAGGTTGACCTACCATTTGATAGACAATATGGTTGTATCCACCATGAAATCCGGCTCCGTCGAGACTTGCCAGACTTTTGTATTCAGGCGCCGAGATATTTTCTCCACCGTACATCCCACTTAAAGAGAGTAACTTGTTTTGCTGAAAAGTAACATTGACATTAACATTCAGTTCCATATCCTGAGTCTTCAGGGGGGTGAGGCCGACAGCTATCTCCGTACCACTATTACGCATGGAACCAATATTGGCCAAAAGAGTGTTATAGGTGAAAGGCGGTACACTGACGTTGTACAGATAGAGCATATCAGAGGTTTTAGAATTATAATAATTAAGAGAGAAAAGAAGCCGGTTGCCAAACATACCAAGATCTACTCCCGCATTGAAAGTGCGTTTTACTTCCCACTTCAAATCGGGATTGGTATTACGCATATTACCCAAAGTCACCACTTGTGAACTACCGACAGGTACCACTCCATTGGGTTTCACCAAATTAAGTGTCGTATAGGAGTCAATGCCACTCTGATTGCCGGCTAAACCGTAGCCAATGCGAAGTTTCAAATTATCGACCAACGGAATACGCTTCATGAACTTTTCCTCACTGACAACCCAAGCGCCCGATACGGATGGAAAAAATCCCCATTTATGATTGGCACCAAATTTAGAAGAAGCATCGGTACGTGTATTCACCGTGAAGATATACCGGTCGGCAAACGTATAGTTGAAACGTCCGAGAAAAGATGCCAGTCGGGGCTGTTCAAAATAAGAATTTGTTCCTTCCCAAAGTCGTATGGCACCTGCCTGAAGATTATTGTAACCAAACTGATCGGTATTGAAATTGGTCACAGTAGTATAAAAGCCGCTATAAGTTTCTTTTTGCAGTTCGGCCAGTGCCAGTACATCAAAATAATGCTTGTTCCATTTCTTTTTGTAAGTCAGCATCAGATTGCCAAGCAGTGACTCCATTTTTCTGGTCCCTTTGTATGCTTGTCCATGAGCCCACACAGCCGTAGGCAGATATTGGGAGTTTTCTACAATATTATAGGTATAAGAACCGAAAAGAATCAGTTTCAGTTCACGAAATAAATTAAAAGTCAGCCGGGCATGGGTACTGATATGTGATGTAGCATCATGATCTTTCACTTCCATCCAAGCCAGTGGATTAGTGATCTGGCTGGCATTGGTAATCTGATCCCAGGAATCAGTCTCCGGATTTCGGTGATTGGGATAAGTAGGATTAAAAGTAGCAGCCGAATAGAACGTTTTTTGAAGGTCAAACAAATTATGATTCTTTTGAATAGAGCCAAACATACCCAGTTCACAGACTAAAAAATCGTCAAACACATGTTGGGTCATATTCATATTCGAAGTGAAGTTTTTCATATCTTCATTCAGAATGATACCTTGACGATCCATAAAGCCCAACGAAACACGATAACTGGAAGCATCCGTCCCGCCATAAAATGCAACATGATGATTCTGCTGTAAACCAGTCTGCTCTATCTCTTTCAGAAAATCCGTTTCATTTCCTTTGTCGAGTATGGCAACACCTTGCTGCCAGGCCAGATTGCGAAATTCATTTCCGGAGAGCATTTCCAGATTTTTGTAGACAGAAGAGATACCAAAACTCCCATTGTAGCTAACCCTGGTTTTACCCCGGATTCCTTTCTTTGTCGTGATTTCAATAACACCGGAAGCACCGCGGGAACCATATTGAGCTGTCTCGGAAGCATCTTTGAGAATAGTGAAACTCTCTATATCGGTAGGATAAATAGAAGTGAGCATACTGAGGTCACCAAATACACCATCGACAATGATCAAAGGGTCGTTACCACTGGTCAATGAAGTAGTTCCCCGCAAACGTACGGCATCCAAAGCTGCCGGTCCGTTGGTTCCTTTTTGTATGGTAAGTCCGGGAACACGTCCGCGAATCGCCTCCAGCGGATTGGTTATCTGATCTTTATTCATGCCCAACTCCGTAATTTTTTCTACTGAACCGGAAATGTTTTTCTTATTTCCGGTAGCATATCCTACTGTTATAAGTGAATCAATGGGAAAAACGGGCTTATCCTGCGCCTGCAAGATAGAGGGAGTAAACATCAGAAGCAGGGCAAAAGTCAATGTCGGTATACAGATGATCCGGTGTTGTTTCATACTATTAACATTTGAAGGGTTCGCATATAAAATATAACAAAAAAAGAGAGCATCTGGTTGCCCGGATGCCCTCCTTTCTTACTCTATCTGAACAGATTATTTGCTTTCGATCAGCAATGTACCTTTTTTCAGTCCTTTTCCTGTTGCTTCAAGTGTGATCTTTCCTGCTTTTTCAGTAGACTGCACAATCGCTGTCATCATACCGCTGAATACTTTCATTTTCGGGGTCTGGAATGACTCAAGAGAAGCCGGATTACCATTGGCTCCTGCACGATAAGTACCTGCTCCCTTCACCTTGAAACTGATCTCATTGTCTGCCAGCGGACAAAGATTACCCTCTTTATCGACTACCTTCACTGTCACAAATGAGAGGTCTTTACCATTGGCGTCAATCACGCTACGGTCTGCCACCAACTCAATGTGATCGGGCTTTCCGGCTGTATGAATTTCCTTCTCAGCAACGGCTTTGCCATCTTTATCGTAAGCAACCACTTTTACAGTACCCGGCTCGTATTTCGTATCCATCCACATCAGGCGATAACGTTGCTGACGTTTGAAGTTGGCCACAGAAGTAGAGTCACCGCTATTGTTTACCGTAACGGAGAGATCCTTTGTACGCTTGCCCTGACTTTTGCCGTTAATAAACAGTTCAGCCGAAGGATAATTGGTATATACAAATACCGGGGTAACTTCACCCTCACGTCCTTCCCAATTCCAGTGAGGCAAGATATGCAGCGTTTCCTTATCTTTATTCCAATGACTGCGATAGAGATAATAACGGTCTTTCGGAAGTCCGGCAAGGTCTATAATTCCAAACAACGAAGAGTGGCTGGGCCAATCGGTATAGTACGGAGTCGGTTCGCCTAAATAATCGAATCCGGTCCATACGAACTCACCAATGCAATAAGGCAAATCCTCATGCTGGATAAAATCGTCTTCCGGAAGATTGGACCAACCGCAATGTTCTACATCATATGATGAAGACTGATGATCGTCATACTTCTGCATCGCACGACGGACAACAGGGAATTTATAAACGCCACGTGAACTAACGGTAGAAGCTGTCTCGCTACCCAGGATGATCTGTTGCGGAAGTTTCTTGTAGTTTTCCTGATATTTGTGAGGACGGTAATTAAAACCGGCTACGTCCATCACAGCCGCCATATTATTATTGACTACTGCATCGGGAGCATCCATACCCTGAGTAACAGGACGTGTAGGATCTTCACGATGGCAGATATCCTGCAAGAAGCGTGACAGTTTCGGTCCGCGGTCACCGTTCCACTGGTCGGGCACCTCATTACCGATACACCACATAACCACGCTCGGATTATTGCGATACTGATGAATCAGATTCACCAGATCTTTCTCTACCCATTCATCAAACACTTTGTGATAACCATTCTGTACTTTGGCTGCTTTCCACTCGTCAAATGACTCGGCCATTATCATCATGCCCATTTCATCACAAGCTTTAATCAATTCGGGAGCAGGCATATTATGTGAAGTACGGATGGCATTGCAGCCCATGTCTTTCAGGATACGAATCTGACGGCGAATACCGGCATCATTGGCAATACCTCCCAACGGTCCGAGATCATGGTGATTGCACACACCTTTGAACATGGTTTTCTTTCCATTCAGGAAGAAACCTTTATTCGGAATAATCTCAATGGAACGAATACCGAATGAAGTAGTATATTCATCCTTCAGAGTATTCCCCTCATATACTTTAGAAACGGCACTATAAAGATGCGGAGTATCCGGAGTCCACAAAGCCGGAGAAGTCACTACGAAATCTTGTTCGAAAACATTGTCATCGAACGGACCTCCCTTCTTTTCGTTGGCTGCCACCACTTTACCATCCTTATCCTTCAGTTCGGTAACAATACGATATCCTTCGAATGCTTTTCCGGCTGGTACATCGAGTTTGGTTTTCAAGTTTACTTTTGCAAATTCATCTTTCACTACAGGAGTAGTCAGCTGAGTACCCCAAGTAGGAATATGGGCATCTTCGTTCACTACCAGATGTACATTGCGATACAATCCGGCACCGGGGTACCAACGTGAAGATTCGTTTTCGTTTTCAAGCCGAACCGCCAATGTGTTCTTTTCACCCGGTTTCAAATAAGGAGTGGCATCCACATAAAAACTATTGTAACCGTAAGGCCAATAACCGGCCTCTTGTCCGTTGATATAGACATGTGCGTGGCTCATGGCTCCATCGAAAACCAGAGTAGCCTTTTTGCCCTTACTGAATGAAGGAGCATCAAAATTGAGCCTATACCATCCCACACCGACAAAAGGAAGTCCCCCGGTACGTCCGGCATGCTCCATCGCCTCTTTCTGTCCATCCTGAGAAATGGCTACGTTCTGTTTATCATTATTAATACTGAATGGTCCGTAAATAGCCCAATCATGCGGAACGGTCACAGATTGCCACTTCGCATCATCATACGTAGAGTTACTAAAGTCTTTACTATCCTCACGAGTGAACTTCCATCCCTTCTCAAAGGTTTGTTCCGTACGGACTTGCGCACACGCCAACAGCGGCACAGCGAGCATCGAAGCAAATGCAATTTTGATTTTCTTGTTCATGATTGATTTGTTTTTATTTTAATATAAATTCTATCTTCCCGGCATGTACCAACTCCTCATGACTGATACGATAACCTGCATGTTTCTTTCCATTCAATTTTACCTCCTTAATCAGATCGGCATTATCTCCCGGACGGACAGCAGTAATGACCAGCTCTTTTTCTTTATAATATTTCGGATCCAACTGAATGGTTACTTTGTCAAACGTAGGTGTAGTCAGCGTATAATCAGGCATTCCCGGACAATCAGGATACAAACCGATCATACTGAAAATAGCCCATGCTGACATCGTACCGGTATCATCATTACCGGGAATACCGTCAGGCCGGTCAGTGAAATATTCGGCAAGCAAACGCTTCACCTGTTTCTGGGTACGCCATTCTTCTCCTTTGAAGTAACTGAATAAATAAGGATAGGCAATATCCGGTTCGTTGGCAGGATCATACAAGCCTTCATCAAATACTTTCTGCAGTTTATCCACAAACTTCTTCTTACCTCCCATCAATCGGGTCAAGCCTGCAATATCATGGGGAACATAAAATGTATAATTCCAGGAGTTCCCCTCATGGAAACCGGGACTCGGAGCAAAATTGGCTCCTTCCATCGGATCGAATGGAGAGTAGAATGTTCCGTCGGGTAAAATGGGACGTAATGTACCGAACTCCTTGCAGTAGTAATGTTTATATCCCAGCGAACGGTCGTAGAATAACTTCGCATCTTCTTTCTTTCCCAGCGCCTGGGCAAAACGTGAGAGCGCATAATCGGCTATATAGTATTCCAGTGCATGCGATACAGAATTATCATACTGCTCTGTCAGGGGCACATATCCTTTCGCAATGTAATCATCTATGTCGGGACGCATTAAATTATCTTTGCCAGGTGTCGTAGCAGACTTATACATAGCTTCATAGGCTGCTTGTACATCAAAGTCACGCAACCCTTTCATCCAGGTATCCACGATAACGGGAATACTCGGATCACCCTCCATGGTAAGTGTCTCACGCCCGTAAAGCTCCCATTTGGGCAACCATCCGTGCTCCTTGTACATATCTACCATTGTACGAACCATATCCAACTGCCGATCGGGGAAAAGCAGTGTCATCAACTGATGTACATTACGATAGGTATCCCAAAGTGAGAATACAGTATAACGGTTGCCTTTTGTCGTAAGAATCTCGCTACCTTCCATAGCCGGGTATTGTCCGTTCACGTCCTGCAAAATATTCGGATGAATCAACAAATGATACATGGCGGTATAGAATACTCTTTTCTGGTCTTCGGTACCACCTTCTACAAGAATCCGTGAAAGATCATTCTGCCACATGGCACGCGCTTCGGCACGAATCTGATCAAATCCCTTTCCGGCCTGCTCTTTCTCTAAATTCAGACGGGCATTGGCTATGCTGACAAACGACACTCCCATACTGACTTCGATCGTTTCACCTTCGTCGGTATCAAACGTAAACCAAGTACCGATATCATCGCCACTCATCTCTTTGGTATAAGCAGTATACAGCTTATTTTTACCGGAAGTATTATCCCACTGCGCTTCCACCGTCATCGGACGCATCTTCTTCCAATAGCCACGTGCACGAGGAGTTTTGTTAATACGCATCACAAAATAAATGGGAAATACGGCCTGCGGATTATAACAGAATGTACCGAGCAGCTTACTCCCCTCTATTTCGGTGTCACTGACAAAACGAACGGTAGCCCCGGTTTCATTGGTCAATCCTTCACCCAGATTCAAAAGGATATTACTTTCTCCTTTGGGAAAAGTAAAACGGCTGATTCCGGTACGCAAAGTAGCCGAAACCTCATTCTTAATCCCATATTTAGTCAGAACATTTGAGTAATAACCCGGAGTGGCTTTCTCGTCTTTATAGGCACTTCCGTATTGTAAATAATCAACGTTCAATTTTCCGGTTGTGGGCATCAAAAGTAAGGAGCCCAGCTCCGGACATCCTACTCCACTCAGATTAACATGTGAGAATCCGGTGAAATAGGTATTGGTATGTTCATAAGGTGTAGACCACCACTGGCTGTCTTTATCTATTTTATTACCAACGGATTTGTCCCCCATCACATTAAAAGGAACAACCGACATCATTCCCTGCGGACAGATAGCTCCGGGGTTCGTTGTTCCGTAATTCGTCGTTCCGACGAACGGATTTACATAATCTACCGGATTCTCTTGCGCAGAAGCCACTGCTATAAATAGCCAGGCAGCTGCAAATGATACAAAATAAGGTAGTTTCTTCATTCTTTCAATACTATTATTTATTAATATATACGTTTGGTTTCACCCGCTCTGTGAGGAAGGTTATTCTACAACGATTTCGTCGGTAAACACCCAGCCTCCAAACTCTTCTCCGGCACGAGCCTGATAGCGGATGTATCGTCCTTTGGCTTCCCCATTCCATGCGTAGTTTTTAAAGACCACAGCATCCGACTTCACTACTTTATGTGTCTGACGACTCAATTCGGTGAAGTTCTTGCCATCCTCCGAAACAGAAATTATCACTTCGGTAGGCAAAAAGACTTCCGGACCTACTACCTGCATAAAATCTGCGCCAATCGAATGCAAAGCAGTCGACTCACCCATATCGATAGTTACATCCAAACGATCACGGGAAATAAAGCCCTGCCATACCCCATCACTGTAAGTCCAGCTACCCCGGATTCCGTCAGTCAGGGTTTTATCGCCTTGCGCCGGATAAGACGCATTGTAAGGAGCATTATATTTAACCGTTTTGCCCAAGGCAAGATGCTGAACCGGTTTTGACGCTTCAGGCCGATTACCGATCTCCTTTTTCAAATCAAACGGATGATATCCCTTGGATTGTAGATATGCTACGGCTTTTAGAGCACGCGGGCGAAAATCAGTCCATGATTTTCGTTCGGGAGCAGACCAAGCCACTTCGGCCAACGCAAGAATACGAGGATAAATCATGTATTCACAATGCTCGTCAGTCTGGATGTATTCCGCCCAAAGATTGGCTTGGACACCATAAATCAGCTTCGCTTCATCAGGTGTAAGTGAGGCAGGGATCGGATTATAAGAGTATACCTTTTCCAAGGGCAGATATCCGCCAATAGCCTCAGGTTGGGAATAAGGTGCATCTTGATAACCATCTATATAACAATGTGACCCGGGAGTCATAATCGCCTGATGACCGGATTTTACGGCATCGATACCTCCTTGTTCACCACGCCATGACATCACAGTAGCATTGGGCGCCAGTCCTCCTTGCAAAATCTCATCCCATCCTAACAGTTTACGTCCATGAGCATTGAGAAACACTTCTACGCGATGGATCAGGTAACTCTGTAATTCATCCACATTAGCCAAATGCTCATCCTGCATGCGCTTTTGGCATTTAGGACAGGTTTTCCAAGCTACCTTACCGGCTTCGTCGCCTCCAACATGAATATATTGAGAAGGGAAAAGCTCCATGACCTCCGTCAACACATCCTCAAGAAACGTAAAGGTTTTCTCGTTTCCGACACAAAAGTCGGCATTCTTGTAAGGCTCTCCCGAACAGGACAGTTCCGGATAAGCGGTCAGAACCTCTTCTGAATGAGCCGGCATTTCGATCTCAGGAATAATGGTAACATGGCGCTCGCGTGCATAATTGACCAATTCACGAATATCATCCTGTGTATAATAGCCACCAGAAGCCTCCGGAGCATCGAAACGACAATATTTACGTCCACCTTCATTCCACCATTTTTTCCAGTTAGCTTCCGGACGCCAGGCGGCAAATTCTGTCAATAAAGGATATTTCTTAATCTCGATACGCCACCCCGCAGCATCTGTTAGGTGCAAATGTAAACGATTGAGTTTATAATAAGCTAATGCATCTATCTGCTTTTTTACAAACTCCTTGGAGCGAAAATGCCTTGAAACATCGAGCATCAGCCCCCGGTATTCAAATCGTGGTGAATCTTGAATCGTCGTAGCCTGAACTGACCAAGTATCTCCCATTGCAGGCTGTGCCATTTGCAAAAGGGTCTGTACGCCATAGAATAATCCGGCTCCGGAAGTAGCCTGCACTGTTATTTTACGGGGAGTAACTTCTAAGGTATAGCTCTCGGGAGAGGATAACTGAGAGTTATCCTTTGTTATCAGCAACGAGACTACATTCTCTTTGGCTTGTTTTTTGGAACTTTTAAAGTGAATGGGTAATGTCTCCAGATAATCCATCATCATTTTCTTCTCCTTACCCTTCAGATTGGTATACAACAGGGTTTCACCGGAAAATTGAAAAGTTCCGCTTCCTTGTTCTATCCGGAGAGGTATGGGAATGACAGACTGCGCTTTCATACCAGCTGTTGCTATCATCAAACCAGCTGCAAGCAAGAAAGTACAAATTCTCATTGTAGGTTTTATCATGATATGATTGGTTTTAGTTTTTTGTTTTCAATGCACAAATATAAGTAAAATGTCAGATTATCTGCAATTAGTCAATCATTATCTTAGCTATTTCCGGAGTACGGATCCCCGGCTTCAACTCACCATTGATGTTAAAGAAGGTCTGTCCCTGTCCTGTCAATGCAGCACCGGCACGAGCGACATCTTGGCTCCGAACAACCTCTTCCCATTTATCCCGACGTGTGTTGTAAATCAGGATACGGTCATTGAAACGATACCATTCAGCCGGATGCAACATATATGTTTTTGCTTCAGATTTCAAACTGTCTACAGCTGCCTGATTACCGCCGGTCACTGCTGCTTTCATCATCTCCTCGCGTTGCAGGGCAGACAAGAAAATATCTTTATTAACCCCACCGGTGCAAAGTATCAGACTGTCTGTCAGAGCTATACCTGCACCTCCACCTAAAGCTACAGGCACAGAATCACTCCCTATCGGAGTAGAGACGGGTTGCCATTGTTGCAAAGAGGGGGAATAACAGTATCCGTCAGTAGAAAGAGTTGCAGACCGCCCATCGAATGCCCCGGAAAAACCTCCCCACAGATATAAAAGTGTCTCATTCTCTTTACGCTGCCCCACACATACAGGCTGTACACGGGGAGCACCCGGAAAATCGGGAAGTTGTTGCCAGCCAGTCTCAGGATTTCCCAGATTGAGGCAATAAAGCCCATTCGAAGGCTTGCCATTCACATTGCCTCCGGCTACAAAAAGGGTATAATCAACAACCGAACCACTCATGTTATCCATCGTACAAGGTAAAGATGGCAGCGTATCTACAATCACAGCTTGTTTATCATCACTCAAAGAAAGGCGGTAAACGGTAGATAAGGATCCATTTTCATTCGATCCACCCACACAAACTATCCCTCGAGGAGTCGATACTGAGACTCCATAAGCAGCAGCAACGGGCAGCTGACCTACTTTTCGCCACACGAAAACTGAATCTGCAGAAGCGTCAGTAGCATAAATACCTTGGTAGAATTTCTTCTTCCCTCCTTCAGCTGCCGGAGTTTCCGGAAAATTACATCCGCCGGCAATCAATAATTCTCCCTGATAGATGCCGGCGTAACATGCCGATACACCCAAAGAAAAACCGGGTTCTCCTTCGGGGAATCCGGTCATTTTCTGCACGCTAATCCCTTCTTCATTAGGCGCAACTTGCCGGGAGCTGCACGAAGCAGCCATCCCGGCAAGTAAACATCCAATGATAGAAAGAAAACGAATCGTTTTAGTTTCTGTCATTTCTATTTTTTCAATTCAACGTAATTTCATCTACAAATAAGAAGCCCGGATTACCTTTACCACCATGCCATGCCGGAATTGAGTGTTCCGATGTTGCAATCACTTTCACATAACGGGTTTTTACCGGATCAAAAGTCAATTTGTGCTCGTAAAGGCCATTACGATCTGTCTCTTTCATTTCAGGATATGCTTCAGAAGCTACCTTTGTAAAAGTCTTATCGTCATCTGATACTTCAATTGAGAAAGAACGTGCATCAAATACCCAGTCGCCCTTTTCAACACAAGTAGTGATAGCTACACTGGAGATCTCGGTAGGTTGTTGCAAGTCAATCGTTACATCCATATCATTTTTATAAAAAGCGATCCAACGACCTGTTTTATAATTGCCATTTCCTTTCAGTCCGTCTACTAATGTAGAAACACCACCAAATTCATATTGCTTGTTTACAGGCTGATTGGCTTTAATAGGTTTTGAAGTAGATTTACTGAAAGCAATCTGTTCAGTCAGCATTTTGCTGTTTCCGGTAGGACGGACAGCAACCGCTTTCAGAGTACAACTTTCCTTGATTGTAAGAATACTATCGCACACAGGAGAAGCTGCCGTAGGCTCAGTTCCATCTAATGTATAATGAATGGGAGCACCGTCAATAGTAGTCATCACTACGTCTACTGCTCCTGTAGCCGAATTAGCAATAAACTCGGATTTCACATCAAATACATGTTTGGCATAATTATATCCTTCAGCTTCATAAATATTAATCAACTGCGGCAAACGGCTCAGGAAGTTTTCATAATTCTTCTTTTCAGGATTAGACCATTGCACCTCTGCTAAAGCAGCCCAACGCGGCAACACCATATACTGAGCCTGAGAGAAAGTAGGAATGTATTCCGTCCAAAGATTAGCTTGTACACCAATAATATATTTTTGCTCTTCCGGAGTCAATGAAGAAGGCATCGGCTCGTAACCATACACTCTCTCCAAAGGTAAATAACCACCGATAGCCAAAGGCTCATTCTCAGTATCCTTGGTCTGATAGTAGTCAAAGTAAAGATAAGTGTTCGGAGTCATGATAACATCATGTTTCTGCTTGGCAGCTTCGATACCGCCACCTTCGCCGCGCCATGACATCACTGTAGCATTCGGAGCCAGTCCACCTTCCAGGATTTCGTCCCAGCCAATAATCTGACGTCCATGTTCGTTCAGGAATTTTTCTGCATGATTGATAACAAAACTCTGCAAATATTCTTCTTTTGAATGTTTAGCGTCACTCTTGATTCCCAAGGCCTTGATACGAGCCTGGCACTTCGGACATTTCGCCCATTCAGTCTTCGGACATTCGTCACCTCCGACATGAATATATTCAGAAGGGAAGATATCCATTACTTCCGTCAGGACATCATCAATAAAAGTCAATACACTGTCGTTTCCGGCACAAAGCACCTGATCAGATACTCCCCATATTTTCCAAACCTCATACGGTCCACCTGTACATCCCAAATGCGGATAAGCAGCCAATGCTCCCTGCATATGTCCCGGAAGGTCGATTTCAGGAATAACAGTGATATAACGATCTGCAGCATACGCTACGATTTCTCTGGCTTCTTCCTGAGTATAGAAACCACCGTAAGGTTTTCCGTCATATTCACCGGAATTACGTCCGATTACAGTTTCCGATCTTTTTGAACCGATCTCAGTCAGTTTAGGATATTTCTTGATTTCAAGTCTCCATCCCTGATCTTCGGTTAAGTGCCAGTGTAAACGGTTCATGTTATGCAAAGCCATCATATCGATGTATGTCTTTACTTCGTCTACTGTGAAGAAATGGCGGCCTACATCAAAATGGGCACCACGATAACTAAAACGAGGATAGTCGCTAATCTCGACAGCCGGCAATGAAGGAGTTGTGCCGATAGCTACCGGAATAGACTTACGTAAAGTCTGGATACCATAGAATACACCAGCTTCAGTAGGAGCAGCAATAGTTACACCATCTGCATTCACACTCAACTGATAAGCTTCGGGGTTTTCTGATTCCATACCCAACTTAAGCAGAATAGCACCTTTGCCCTCAGTACCTGCTTCAACGGCATAATCCTTACCTGTGGCTTTTTTCAGATAATCAGCCAGGAATTGGGCATTGCGTTGCATCTTTTCATTTCCTTCCGGATAGATGATTTTTACACTACCATTTAATGTAAATGGTTGGCTTTGAGCAGTCGTAATTTCCTGAGGTAAAGGAATTACCTGGTAATTAGCTGTAGTTTCTTTGTCGTTACACGAAGAAATAAATCCCGTGAGCGCCAGTAAACCGGCAATTTTAAAAAGATTTCTCATACAAATTATTTAATAGGTGTTAGTTATAGGTATCTCGTACATGTTTCACTGTGATATTCAAGCTTTCTCCCTTCTTAATCTCCGGAGACGTTATCGTTATTTTTTTGTTTTCACCCGGCAACAGATCGAAGAAATTATCAGTGAAACGGGCTCCTTGAACAGGAATCTGGACAAAGACATCTTTTGCCAGTTTAGGAGATGACAAGGTCAGTTCACACTTCCCATCGAGTTGTTTCACTTTCATGGAAATAGCTGTCTGAGGCAGCTCCAAATTCTTGGTTTTATCAAAGAAATAAACTTCTTCAGCCACTTCCCTACCCGATTTATCTTTCAGGCTAAGTAGTAGAAAACTGCTCTTTCGCTGTTCCGGATTCACCCAAGTGTCCAACGGTTTACGCACGATACAAGAAGAAGTATTCATCGGTACCTCAACTGCCTTGATGACTTCTTTGTCTAATGTCTTGCCATTAAAATCAATGACTTTCATTTCAAGTGTAAGCTGACTCTGCTTTTCCAACATATCGGATATCAGATAAATATTCAAGCTATCGCCTTCCTGTATTGCATTGACCAGTAACGGCGCAAAAGCACGCTTTGCCTGATAATGCAACGCTTTCCAATTGCCATAATAGTCTATACTAGACCAGGAAACTACCGGCCAGCTATCATTAAGCTGCCAATATAATGTCCCCATACAATAAGGGCGGTTACGACGATGTGCTTCCATCCCATGACGCATGCCGTGTCCCTGAAGCACAAGTCCGATATACACAAAGTCTTCAAATTTCTCAGGAACGATATAATCACGTTCCATATAGGTACGTATCAAGTCATTACCAATACTGCTTTTCTGATGCCCATTCATCACTTCCGATTCAATCTGATAGTCTTCCGGAGCAGCAAATGTAGCAATCGTCTTCATTTCCGGGAACGACTGGAAACCAAATTCACTCATAAATCGCGGTAAATCCGTGTCTAATGATTCGAATGTTTTTTTGCCGTACCACACTCCCCAATTATGACTGTCACCTATGCCCCATGACTCCGGACGTCCCCAATTTGCAAAATAAGGAGAAGAATGCTTGTAAAAACGGCCTTCATCGAGTTCCTGTACTTTGGCAGGAAGCAACCCCCGGAACAACTTATCATACCCCCGGAACATATTTTCATACACTTCCGGAGTATAGTTTTTCTGCCATCCCCAATATTTCAATCCTTCCAGAATCTCATTATTTCCACACCACATGGCCAATGAAGCATGGTTGCGCAGACGTTTGATATTATATTCAGCCTCTTCTTCTACCCGCTTCAAGAAAGTAGGATCGCTGGGATAAGCAGTACAGGCAAACATAAAATCCTGCCAAACAAGAATACCATTTTCATCTGCCAGATCATAGAAACGATCATCCTCATAAGTTCCTCCCCCCCATATACGTACCATATTCATATTGGCCTCTTTCATGTCCCGGAACAGGGTCTTATAACGCTCAGTGGTTATACAGGGAAGCAATGCATCATCAGGGATATAATTGGCTCCTTTGGCAAACATCGGGATACCATTCACTTCAAAATAAAAAGATTCTCCCTCTTTATCTTTTTCGTTTACCACCCGTATCGTACGAAGTCCGATGCGATGCTGGCGCGAGGCAATTGTTTTACCGTCACATATCACTTGTGCTGAGAAATCATATAAATGAGGTTCTCCCCATCCATTGGGCATCCAACGCACAGGGTTCTGAATATCCAACGGAATATGAATCTTATTTAAACCCGGTTTTAACGTCACGTTCTCATTTACTGTTACTTCTTTCCCTCCTTGCAATGAATAAGAGATCAAAACCTCAGCAGATTTTTCCTTCTCTGAAATGCTATTAATTTCCAATTCATTAGAAAGTTTTGCGACTTGATCTGTCAGGCTCAACTGTTTCACATGATAATCGGCAATAGTGGCAACATCATAAAAACGAAGAGTCACAGGACGCCAGATACCGCTTGTAACCATGCGGATTCCCCAGTCCCATCCATAACTATAAGGTGCTTTTCTAGTAAATACACTAAGACGCTTTTCGTGGTGATCATTATCAGCCGGATAATTAAATCCATTGGATGACCATTGTGGAAGAGTTTGTTTTATAGGAGAATGAAAATAGACATGCAGCAAATTCTCACCTTTACGTAACACCTGTTTTACAGGAACCGCATAACCCACAAACATATTATCTGATTTCAAAACCAAAGAACCGTTCAGATAAACGTCAGCATAGGTATCCAATCCCTCAAAGAAAAGCTGGGCGGCATCTCTCTTTAATTGTTCCTCTGTAACGACAAAACAAGTTTTATATTCCCAATCTTCGTCCTCCACCCACTGAATCTTTTTTTCATTGGTCCCATAGAACGGATCAGGTAGCAGTTTATGATGAATCAAATCCTGATGAACTGTGCCCGGAACAGTAGCTGGCAGCCATTTTTCTGTTCCTACCTGTGAAAACGACCAATCGTCATTCAGCATTAACACATCCGAAGTGTCTTGGTTTTGCCCATAGGCTAAACTGCAACAACATACAAGTCCATACAATAACTTTTTCATCATAAACTGCTCACTTTTTCAAGTTTATTTTCCCCAGTCCGTACGGAACGTAGACGCCGGTAAACCGTCACCGTTGACTAGATTGGCACGGGTAAAAGGTTGCCAACCGTAACGCACGTGAAGAGGATTTTTCACTTCTTTACTATATACTTTAATTTGATTTCCTACGATTTCGGCTGTGGCCGGATAATAAATATCCTCTGTTTCTGCCACTTCGAATGTCTGTAACGGCTTTCCGTCCGATGTATGCATACCCTCGGCACAATCGAATGATACATAAGCAGCGCCATCACGAAACTCTACATTACGGAACATTGGTCCCGAAGGTGTAACATTCTTCTTTCCATAAGTTTGATTCAAAGCCCAATGAGCCAAACGCTCGCCTACCGGCTGCTTATGTTTGGGATGCACATCAAGTGAATCACCCAGGTCACTCGATACCGCCATACCCGTATGAGGTATTTCATACATCATTCTACGCTGGCTATCACGGAACCAGGGCCATGACGGACGGTTGATACTTGACAACTGTACATAATAAAAAGGTAAATTCTCATTTTCCCAGTTTTTACGCCAGCTCTCAACCAAGAGCTTAAACAATTTCTCGTGTGCCTCACGATTATGTGCATTCGATTCACCCTGATACCAGATGATGCCTTTAATAGGATATTGCTCCAAAGGACGAATACCTGCCTCATATAAATAACAAGGTTCGTAAGGATGACGTTGCTGCTTATTAGCAGCCTTTTTCACATTAAGAGCAGCGCGACCGCGCACCCAATCCTGAATAAAGTCATTTTGAGTCCAGTTACGTAATATAGCAGGGAACTTATACTCCAATGTACTGCGATCAACCCATGCTTCAGTAGGCGAACCACCAATCGCATTACAAATCAATCCTACAGGCACTTTCAGACTATCCTGCAGCATTTTGCCAAAATAATAGGCCACAGCAGAAAATGAACCTGCTGTTGCAGGTGAACAAACCGTCCATTCGGTATCTTTATAATACTGCAAATGATTCAACGAATCCAATACAGATGCATCCCACTCCACTGCGTCCGTACGCCAGCGTGCCTTCATATCGAACAAACGAATCTGATCATTAGCAGCCTGCGGAATATCTCTTTTAGCCGTTTTACTCCAACTCAAATAAAATTCCATGTTAGATTGTCCGGAACAAAGCCACACTTCTCCGACCAAAACATTATTGAATGTTTGTTTCTGTTTTCCGGCAGAGACAGTCAGTGTATATGGGCCACCGGCCTTTAACGGCTGAATGGTGACAGTCCAGTCTCCATTGGAAGCAGCCTTTGCAGTCAACTTCTGTTTAGCTATTGAAACAGTCACTTTTTCACCCGCATTTGCTTTGCCCCGGATAGCCAACGGTTCTCCGTGTTGAAGTACCATGTTATCAGTATACAACTCAGATAGATGTAACCCTCCAAAATCTCCCGTAATCGCCGAATATACCGTTTTTGCAAGAATACCGGCTCCCTCTACGTTAGGATGTACAGCATCCGGAAGAAGATAGGGGTAAGGATAAAGCGGTTCATGGAAATCCATTAACTGAACTCCTGCATATTTAGCTATCGTCTCAATACTTTGTTGAATTTCTCCATGCCAATCACGGGTACCTGACTCAAAACGAGGATGACGATCAGCGATCGGTGTCAAACGGGCAATAATAATATGACATTTAGGATTAGCAACTCTGAAAGAATCAATCAACGCCAGATAATCTTTCACGAAACTGTCACGATAGTTCGGCCAATCACGTGGATCCGTATCATTAATACCCAAATGGATAACAACAATGTCACCGGCAAAATCAATTGCCTTTTTAAATTCTTCTTGCTGCATATAAGGACGATGTCCCTTATTCAATAAGGTAGCTCCTGATTTCCCGAAATTTCCAACTTCGTAAGTCTCCCCTAGGAGTTGTTGCAACTGTGATGGGTAAGAGTCCGTTGCAGGATCCGGAAGAGTATATCCGTATGTAATACTATTCCCTACACAAGCCACTTTCACCCGCTTCTGTGCGGATAAAATGGTGCATACCATCAAGAACAGAGATAAGAATAGTATCTTTTTCATTTCTTATTTATATAAGGTTTAACAATATCAACCCATTTTAAGTAGCCTTTTCCCAGTAAATGTAAACCATCGTTAGTGTACTCAATATTCATTTTTCCGGTCTTCTCGTCAACAAAATGAGAATAAAGATCGATATAGGTCACATTCTCTTTATCAGCAAGATACATCAGTCCTTCATTGATCTTTTTCACTTCCTGCCAGCGTGACGTATGTCCGCCAAACATCTTATAATGATCGGTTACCGGAAGTACACTTTGCAAATATAGCTTTGTTTTTGGAGAATCTTGTTTAATTTTTTGAGTAATCATACCAATACGGTTCACAATTGTATCTGCAGAGGTGCCCCGGCTTACATCATTTATGCCGATCAACAAGAATATTTTGGCGGGTTTTCCTTTCAAAATCGCATCCAGCCGATCATAAACACCCATACAGATATCACCACTGATTCCTCGGTTCTTGACATGCTTATTATTCAATAATTCACTCCATTCTCCCCCGTTGGTAATGCTATTACCCAGAAAAATGATATCTTTTGAAGTCACAGGCAACTCCTCAAACAGAGTTGCACGTTGATAATAGAACGTAGAATATTTGCGTTCCTGTGCGTTGCCCGCCATTGAGGCGAGCAACAACATCATTAATAAAATTTTCTTCATTCGTTTTTATTTTTTCTCAATCACTTCGTTTTGTCGGGCGAATAGATAAGTCCGTCCACTGCATTTTCTCCGTCAGGAGTTACAAAAACTGTAGTAAACATCCACTTCACCAACCGCACCTCAGGCATATTGAATTTGCCAACCGGCAATTTCAGGAAAACTTTATTCCAGCCTTTATTCAGATGTACGGCGATAGGTGGACGTGCCACACAATTTTCATTTCCCAACGCTATTTCATTACTCTTTGTACGATGAGTAGCTGTCCATACAGGTGGCTGTATTTCTTCATTATTGATCCAGATACGGCTGCCTTTATAGTCCCATTTACCTTGTAACGGAGCCAGGTCCATTTCCGAACGACCATAATTCTGGAATTCAGCCCACAGCCCTACTTTCTGATCTTTCGGAGAGTAAACCCATGTATAGGCATAAGCCGTATGATTCTCTTGCGGATCTTTATAGAAAGTAGGTACCATTTTCCCCCATACATGACGAAGATAGATACCCGCACCAATGGCAGGGTGTACCCCATACTCTTTTCCTTCATATAAATAAGAATCCTTCAATTCCTGTTCCGGAGGAAAGACTTTATTCAAATCTCCACCATTAGGAAATGCATCAGTAATATTCCATTTTACATTCGTCTGTTTTACATAGGCGAACGGATATCCCTTAAATGTATGCTCTTTATGCCAAAGCATACGATTCTCAAAATCAGCAAATTCTTTAAACTCCGGAGAGTCTTCAGAAGGTAAGATAGTACCATTCTTATCAAAATATTCTGTACCTCCGCCTTTCCATGCACGTTCAGCAATAGCCAGCATATTAGGATAGAAATTATTCTCAAGTATAATATTGCGTTCGTTAGCTACGTAACGGTCATTCCAGATGGCAAGAATTGTCCCTGCAATATCGTCACTTCCTTGCTCAACATTATAAATACGGCTGTTATACAATGCAATGATATCGCCAAAAGTATCAAAATGATTGAGATAATGAAACTTAGAATCAATTGCGGGAATACCTTTTTGGGCTTTTCCACGATAACTCCACAAATGCGTCATATCAATCTCGCCAGGTTTATAATGCCATCCCGGATTCCACGAAATGACTTTCTTTCCTTTGGCACGGACATATTCGACCATTTCCGGAACAAACTTTGGATTGGTAAACCGAACTTCATCCGTACCAATATGAAGATAAGGTACATCAAAAGTCTCGCAAACTTCATCTACCAGCAATTTAAGAATTTTCATTCCTTCCGGGCTCTGCATATCATGACGGAATGTACGGACAAAAGCCTCACTATGCCCCGGCATATCAAATTCCGGAATTAAAAGTATATTATGCGCTTTACAAAAAGCGACTAAATCTTTCGCTTCTTCCAATGTATAGTATTTACCCGGCATACGAGTCGTGTTCACACTGTCATTCAACATCGGAAAAATTTTACTTTGCAATCTCCATGATTGATTTTCAGTCAGATGCCAATGAAAAACATTAATTTTAAATCGTGAAAGAACAGCAATTTCACGTTTCAATTCTTCAATCGACATATACGTACGCCCTACATCCTGCATAAAGCCGCGTATTCGGAAAGCAGGCCAGTCAACAATTGAACAACCGTTGAATGTTGCCTTTTTCTTTTGTACATCCTGTAGCTGAGCCAAAGTCTGCATAGCCCAATACACACCATGCTCCGTCACAGCCTCAACCGTAACTTTGCCATTATTTACCACCAGGCGATAAGCTTCGTCTGCGTTCAAAGGTACCTCTTCTAACGAAGGCACCAGTTTCACTTCAATACTTGCACGAGCTTTGTCATCAATCACTCCACCCCTATCAACAACAAAAGCTTCCCACTCTTGCCGAAGCACCGGAGTAGAAAGCTTTGTTCTGCCCAGCACAAAACTGGAACCTAAAGGGGTAAACTTTTGCGGTTCCGGGAGCAGGTGATATTCACCTGCCCGAACCGAAGAAATTGTGCATAAGTAAATAATGAAACTGATTAAGAAAATTTGTTTGTTTCTCATCGGTATTTATTTAGTTTATGGGGGAAATCTCTCATTTAATAATGTCTTTCAACTTCACAGCCTGGAATGTCATGTGCGCCACACTACTTTCATAAAGAATACCAATCGTCTCTTTATCAATCATAGAGAGGCAAGAATAACCCCAGTTATTGCCTTCATCCAACAACAGCTGATGTTCGGGTAACCAAGTCACACCGCCATCCAAACTTATTTTAATAGTAGTATTATAGCGTCCTTTTGTCGTATTAGGATTAGAGAAAATCAATAAATCCTTGCCTAACACATTATCTTTTGCTTTCACACTGATCAAACTAGCCATACAAACAGATTCCGGCAATGCCTTACGAGAAGATTCATGTTCCGTCCATGTTTTACCCAAATCTTTTGTAATAGCCACAGCGCGGCTTCCTCCGCGATTATCACGCATATTCAACATCAACACTCCGGGTTCGACCTCAGCTACCTGGGCTTCTGTGGTGTTCGTACGTGCATAATTGTGCATTTTCCAGTTCTTGCCACCATCTTTACTGTACATAATACCGGCATTGGGCACACGTGTCGAATCAATAAACTGAGTTGGGAATACCAAAGTACCGTCACTCATAGTGATACCCCTACCCGGTCCCTGCAACAAGAAATACCAAGAAGGATCTTTCACCTGCTCTGTAATATTAATAGGTGCAGACCATGTTTTACCATCATCTGTACTTTTAGCTAAAACAAGTTGTGCTGTATGGTTCATATCCATACCCGGATGCGAACTCCACCATGCCCGCTGATTACCCATACCATGTGTCCAGGCAGCAACCACCCAAACATTATTTGTTTTTGTATCAACAAGGATAGAAGGGTCTCCTACCCCATTCTGACCGGCAGGCAGACCACCGAATTCTCCAAAAGCCAAAGGCAAACGCATTTTTTCCCAAGTTTTTCCACCATCTGTACTGCGGCTTAAACCAACATCAACATGCTCCTGCAAGTCAACACTACTGTTATAACGTACATCATAAACTCCCAGTAACGTACCTTTATTAGTAGTCACCAATCCCGGAATACGGAATGCGGCAGAATTATCGTCTCCGGCATGGCGCACTCCTACTCCCATACGGTGTTCTATCCCATTTTCTGAAACTACATCCAACAGGGCTTTTTTGCCATCCAAAGTAATTGAAGCGATATCCGCAGTCACCTTGCTGGTAAGCGAAGTGCCCGGCTTCATTTGCAAACTAATCCAGAAATAATTGATTCCGGGAAACAGTTTCTGATCTCCTTTCAGAACAACCTGATTACCGGGATTAGTTACCTCCGATTTTTTGATTGAATAAGACGGATTGGCGGCAAGTGTTTTCCCCGGAGTGTTACTGGAAATATATCCAACAGGAGCAAAACGTTTTTTACCACTATCCTGCAATGCTTCAGTACCTCCATAATAAAGCTTTATGGACTGAATTTCAGAAAGATTCACTCCTTCACCCAAGTTTAACACTACATCGTTCAGGGTCTGGCTCTCTTTAGCATCCAAACGGAGATAGAATAAGACATTATCCTGCCTTTCTATCAAAATAGGAATACGTGTTTCACGAACAAAAATGGTATCTGCTGCTTGAACTACCGGTATAGCACACAGAAAACAGAAAAGCGAAAATAGAATTACGGCTTTTTTCATGGTATCGACTAATTAATATTTATGTTATCGGGAGCAAAGATAGTATTTTTTATTATATAACGGTTATGTTAATTAAATATTTTATTATATACGGTCGATTTAATAAACAAGACACTATTCGATGCAAAGCACTAAACCATCGGAAATAAACATATTCAAAGCGGTCATTGAAGACTATCCCATCAATCAGGATTTGGATTGTATTTAAAAACAAAGAGAGGGATGTTATCTCGAGCAACATCCCTCTCCTTTATCTTATTTCGGTGATCTATTGAAAACTCAATTATTCTTCAGCCACTTCTCCAATCTTAGTTGACCAATAAGGATTCTGATACAATACAGATGTCTCTGCTTTTTCATCCGGAGACAGCAATTCCATCTCACGAACCGGCACAGGATTGAGATAATGTGCCTTCTGCCAGGTATACCCATCGTATACATCATTATTGGTTTTCAAAATGGCATACGGACGCAGGTATTTAAAGGAGCGTGAAGAGATATTAGAACCTTCTTCACCAGAATCTTTAAATGTAACCTCAGCACCATTCTCATCTTTATTAGCCGATTTGTACATTTCATCCCAGAAATTACATCCTTCAGGGATATAATTTTTTGTCAGCAGATGATCCATTGAACGCCAACGTACCAAATCATCCCAACGCATCCCTTCACCAATAAATTCGCAACGACGTTCACGGCGAATATTTAATAAGGTGGCGTCTACAACTTGTCCGCCCGAATATTTACCCCAATCTGTTTCCTGACTCAAATCGGTCGCATTGATTGTTTTTGTAAAATCAGGATCTACGCCTGCACGTTCACGAACGGCTCTCCAATATTGAGCTGCTTTACCTGTAACGTTACCATTCTTCATATAATAAGCTTCCAGATAATTCAGATAAGCCTCTACGCCACGATAAATAATACATCCGGTAGTCGACTCAGCTTTTCCCCATACATTCTGTGCCATATCAAAGCTGGCATATTTACGAATACGATATCCTGTCTGGTCTCTCATCTCTTCACGGTTAGATACAGGATGCGGAGCAAACATTTTCACAGTGCCCGGTTCCTCGGTCGAATATACTGGTACAAAATTGCTTTCACCAAACATAAACAACTGAAGACGGTTATCGCGATTGGCCTTCACATTATCCAATGTAGCATCCCCCTTATAAGGTGCTGCGCTACTGGCCGCATACCAAGGCAGACCATCCTGCATCAAGAAGCTTTCAACATAGCTTTTCAACAAGCCATGATTAGAACCGGACGCAATCCATGCCGGAGTACCATGCATGATAGAGAAACTACCGGTTTTTGCATACTGACGCCAGAACAACACTTCGTCATAGCCGCTTAAATCAACATTGGCATACATTTCAAAATAAGGATTCCATCCGGATGTAATAGAAGGACTAGCAGGATCTTCAACCTTTGTATTAGGAGTCAAAGTTATTTTATCTGCAACTTCTTCCGCTGCTTTCATGGCTTCTGTCAAGAAGAAGTCAACCTCAGCTTCTACATCCAATGAGAAATTAGAATGTACTTTCTTTCCCGGCCAGTTATCATCTCCCGGTACACGTCCTGTACCCTTGTGGTATCTTTCAAAAGAGGCTTCATACAGTGCCACCCGGGATTTAATCAGCAAAGCTGTCTCACGATTCAAACGGGTATTATTTTTAAATCCCTTACTGTACATCATATTGGCAGCATCATCCAAATCTTTCAGGATAAAGCGGGCAACCAGATTACGAGGTTGGCGGACACCTTTTTCCATCAGCACCGTTTTGTCATCGGGCAAAACCTCTGTTACGATCGGAAAGTCACCGTAAGTACGCAATAAATTATAGTACACAAGAGCACGCATCAGATGCATTTCGCCAATATAATGGCGAATATCGGCATCTGCTCCGGCAACCTCACCCGCTTCATATTTAGGCACAGCATTCTCAAAGAAGTAGTTGCAATAACGGATATTGCTGAAACTCCAGTTACCATCACTGGAAGGAACTTTCCAAAGCCCTTTTACATAGCGACTACTACGCCCTCCGGCCACCATATTATCCGTTCCACCATCGTTATTCGCTATACCTGCTCCATAACCACCATGCGAAGGAAAATAGTTTTGATACCTCGCTATGGAATAAGCGGCAAAGTGATCCACCGTTTGAAAGTAGACTTCCGGTGTGACAGAAGAAAGAGGTTCTCTATCAAGAAAGTCATTACAGGACGTGAGCGCCATTACCCCTCCCGCAACAAAACATGCTTGTACAAACAGATTTTTTATTTTAAGCTTCATAATACTTCAATTTAAAAATTAACGTTAACACCAACAGATATCACTCTTTGCAAAGGATACAACTTACCGGATCCTGTTCCGGCCAAACTTCCGGTAGCTTCCGGATCGAAAATCTTAGAAAGACTGGTTATAGTTGCCAGGTTATCACCTGAAACATATACACGTACAGAAGATATTCCGGCTTTCTCTGTCCATACCCGAGGCAATGTATAACCCAACTGGACATTCTTCAAACGCAAATATGCTCCATTCTGTAAATAGCGTGTCTGAATCTTGGTATTACGGCCCCCACTAAAGTTGACGCGCGGATAATATGAATTCAAATTAGCACCTAACGGGTCACCCTCCGGACGGAAGAAATCCCAATGTTCGGTAAAGCCGGTAGATTGCCACTCATTTCCTTGTCCGTTGGCTCCCCAGAAATAACATCCGTCCAGCCACAGGTCACGTTTTCCAATCCCCTGCATAAAAATGCTGAAATCGAATCCTTTCCAAGCAGCATCCAGTGTAATACCATATTTAAAACGAGGAGTCGAATTACCGATAATACGATAATCGCCCGTATCTCCTAATTTATTGGTTCCGTTACTGATTTTTCCGTCACCATCCAAATCGGCATACATAATATCACCGGCACCCCAATTGGTTCCTACAGAAGATTGATCGACTTTTGCCAAATGAGCATCCATCTCTTCCTGTGATTTAGCAATACCGATTGTTGTCAATCCCCAAATATCATTCAAATGTCTACCTTTATAATACGAACCTACGTCATACGAGTCATTCGGATAGCGCAGAATCTTCTGTTGGTCATCAGAAAGTACAAATTTTGCTCCATAAGAAACTTCACCGATCCGATCTCTCCAATTTACCTCCAATTCAAAACCATACGATTTCATGTCCGAGTTGTTAATCTTCGGAACTGAAGTTCCCAACAAACTTGAAAGTTCGGGAGCCGGGCCGATCATATCATAAGTATAACGTACGAAATAGTCGAATGAACCGGATAAACGGTTATTGAAGAAAGACCAATCCAAACCGACATCCCAAGTCTCTACTGTCTCCCAAGTTTTCTTAGAGCTGACAATACCCGGATTTGTAGCATAGTTAGGACGTTCGCCATTTACTAGCCAACCGTAATTAGACCCTACAGGCATCGTTTGATAAAATGGATACCACGCATCATTGGTATTCGTATTACCCAACTGACCCCATGAAGCTCTTAACTTTAAACTTCCCATATTAATTTTTTCAGCAAAGCTCTCCATGAATGGTTCGCGAGCAATATTCCAACCGGCAGAGAATGATGGGAAGAATCCCCAACGTTCTTTTCCTACGAAGCGGGAAGAGCCATCATATCGGCCATTAGCCTCAAACATATAACGGTCTTTATAACTCCAGTTGACACGCGCAAAGAAACCGGCTACTGAGTTGTCAGCATAACCACCATAAGCCTGCGGATCATCAGTTGCCGTATTAATAGTAGGTACCCCCGGGGTAATCAATGTATTTTTCTCAGCCGTGATGTTTCTGGTTTTATATAACTCTGCATTAAAACCGGCCATCACTTTAAAATAATGTCCGTTATCGAACTGTTTGAAATAGTCCGAATAAATATTTGTGGTATAATAATTTTCCTTCCAACTATATTCATTCACGCGAGAAGAACCTGCCGCATAAGAACCATATCCCATATCCCACACTGTATAATAGGGATCTCCATCCACATTGTAGGCATAAACAGGTAATACTTCCCAATGCTGATATTGAGTAGTGGTACGTACACTACCTTCAAGATTGATTTTCCAGTTTTTAATAGGCTCGAAAACCAGTTGCAACTGATTCGTATAAAAATCTTTCTGGCTGTTTTGCTTTCCACCGTTTTCCATCTGTTCCACTTCACCTTCGTCCATAGGGAATCCGTTAGGATCATAAGCCGGATGCACAGGCCATTTACGAGCTAAGTTATGGAAAAAGCTTCCTGTCAAGTAAGTAGGACGTTCAAAATCCTCACGGGTCCATTTAGTAGAATACGTCACCTTGAACCAATCAGTGACAGCCGTTGTGATTTTACCATTCAATGTGTAGCGTTGAAACTTATCTGATCCATGACGCATTAAACCTTTCTGATCCAGAAAACTTCCACTAATCAAGTATTGAGTTTTGTCCGTACCACCATTAATACTAAGGTTATGTTCCTGAGATGGCGCCCAATGATCATAAAATTCTTCAAACCAATCCGTGTTTCCATTCGCGTTAGCCCATTTTTGCCAAATACCTGCTCCATTATCAACTGTAGTAGCTTTCAGCGTTCCTTCTTGATAAGCTTTGATACGTTCCATTACAGCAGGGGCAAAAATATCACCGCCACCCTTATTGGCAGAAGCACGATTGAAGTACTGAGCAAAAGTGTAAGAATCCATAATGTCCGGAATACCAATAGCGTCTGAGAAACGAGCACTACCGCTATATGACACATTGGTCTTACCGCTCTTACCACTCTTCGTTGTTACAAGAATTACACCGAACGAAGCTCTTGCACCATAAATAGAAGCCGATGCAGCATCTTTTAATACCGAAACAGATTCGATATCATTGGGATTGACAGTATTCAGATCACCCTCAATGCCATCAATCAAAACCAATGGAGAAGAACCCGATCCATCACCAATCGTTCCGGCTCCACGAATATTCATGTTTAACGTTCCATCAAGGGCACCACCGTTATTACCAACAGTAAGGTTCAAGCCGGGAACAACACCCTGCAATGCTTGTGAAGCATTTGCCACCGGACGCGCTTCCAACGCCTCGGCACTAACCATACCTACAGCCCCTGTAACGTTCACCTTCTTTTGCGAACCATAGCCGACTACAACAACTTCATCCAAAACCTCCGCATCCTCTTTCAGCACAATATTATAAGTGCTTTCAGAGCCAACTTTAATTGTTTGTTGCTTGTAGCCAATATAGCTCACCAAGAATTGTGAATTAGGTGCCACCTTTAACGAGAACTTACCGTTTAAATCAGTAATTACTCCATTAGTGGTTCCCACTTCTACAACACTTGCCCCAATAACGGGCTCCCCGGTAACATCTGTTACCAGTCCCGAAATCGCCTTTACCTGTGCCATCACATTAAACGATAGCAAACAGCCCAACAAAATAAAAAGGACTTTTTTCATAAATTGATTTTTAGTTAATAAAAAAGGAAAATTATCTCTTCTAAACTCCATAAATATAAATACCTGAAAATGAGTACAGTCCTATCGGGACTTATCCTTTTAAATAGTAATCCCAGAATCAGATAAAAACATAATTATCTATAATACAAACCATTACGTCTTAATAGTGAATCAAAATAACAGGGTATTTTTAGTAAAAAAACACTCATGAATTAATAATGGTGAAAAGTAGTGAAGCACTAAATATTTTTTTCTCGCCCCAATTCCTCTAAAATCTACTTTTCAATAAGCCAAGAAGAATTATCTATATTTCAACACAAAGAAACACCTTATAACATATAATAAGGTTTTTGAATATATTCTCTCGCCCTTTTCAAGTCAGTCCAATAGCTTTTTAAAACAATAATATATTACATATACCTATTCTAAGGTGAATCGCTATATATATAATATAAGAAATCAATATTATATGAGAGAGGATACCCCATAAACAATCTTTTGTGAAATTTCCAAGTGGGTTATCTTAGTTTTTCAATATTATTTCGTCTATATAAAAAATATATTTAAAATATGCTTGTGAGTTTTTAATATAATATATATATTTGCAACGGTTTGATAGTATATAAATGAAAAGAAATAATAAATTTAACCTTTTTCATTTATTATTTAGGTAATGAAAATACCAAGTACCGATAGAACTTAGTAAAAACAATTATAATTTTCTTTATTATTAACTAAAAAGCAATACTTATGAAGAAAACCATCTTCTTGATTTTGTGCATTTTATGTTCTCTTGGGGCCATGGCGCAAAAGAAATCTATCACGGGTGTGATTACAGATGGTGCCGGTGAGTCAATCATTGGTGCAAGTGTCGTTGAAGTCGGTACAACTAATGGTACCATAACTAACTTTGACGGCGAGTTCTCTTTAACGATAGCTACTGGTGCTAAATTTACAGTTAGCTATATTGGGTATAAATCTCAGACGATTACTGTTGGTGCTGAAAATACCTATAAGATAGTACTGAAGGAAGACACAGAAGTGTTGGATGAAGTAGTGATAACAGGATATGGAGGTTCACAAAAGCGTGCTACTTTGACTACTGCTATCTCTAAATTGGATAACTCGGTACTTAAAAATGCGGCTTTCAGCAACGCAGGACAATCCTTGCAAGGCTCTGTAACAGGACTCCGTGTTGTTAACAAAACAGGTCAACCCGGTAGTGAACCGGATATTACATTACGTGGTGGTGCCACTATTACAGGTGATAATAGTAAAGCACTTATCGTAGTCGATGGCATTGTCCGCAATAGTATGAGCGATATCAATCCTTCCGATATTGAGTCGATTCAAGTCCTTAAAGATGCTGCTTCAACCGCTATTTATGGAGCGCGTGCCAATGGCGGTGTTATTTTGGTTGAGACTAAAAGTGGTAAAGAAGGTAAAGCATCTGTTAACTATAAATTCAAAATGGGTGTGAATTTCGCTCGTAAAGGTTATGACTTTTGCGATGCGCACGACTACATCTACTACAATCGTTTAGGTTACAAAAGAACCGGACGTACCAATGTAGATACACAAATGGGATATGGTATTGGTAACAATCTATTTGACATCCGTTATTTGACAGATGAAAACGCTAACTTAAAGAATGAAGGTTGGGCTTCTATGGCAGACCCATTTTATGATGGAAAAACAATTCTATATAAAGACTACTCAGGTGAGTTGGATGATGTTGTTTTCAATAATAGCGCTTTGACACAAGACCATTATGTAAACATTACAGGCGGTAACGATAAAGGAACCTTCTCTGCCAGCCTAGGCTATTACAAAGAAGATGGTCAGATTAGAGGTACCGGATACGAACGTTTCAATGGAGCATTGAACGGTTCGTATAAAGTATTCCCTTTTTTGACGGTAAAGGCAAATGCGACTTACTCTTGGTCAACTCAACCGGAACTCTGGATCGGTCAATATGAATTTTTCTACCGTACACGCTCTCAACGTCCGACATGGAATCCTTGGAATGAAGATGGAACTCCGGCCTCCGGTTTCGGTACAGGAGACGGTAATCCCGATTATTACAGAGATAAGTTGACGAGCGAGAACAGCACTAATAAATCAACCTACAGTGTTGGATTTGCCCTTGACATTTTACCTAAAAAATTAGTGTTAAATGGCAATGCTTCACTTTATCGTTATGACTGGCAGAGAGAGAAGTTTAATAAATCTTATCAAGCTCAATCTTCCGCAACTCCTGACAATACACGCCAGGCTGAGGCTTATGTTCAGAAATACAATCAAATTCAGTTGAACGGAACACTGACATACACAGATACTTTTGCAGAAAAGCATAATCTGGAAGCAATGTTAGGAACCGAATATTTCACTTATGATCAGTTCGATTTTGAAGCTAAAACTCAAAATTCTCCGACTGATGATATTCCTACCTTAAACGCAGGCTCTACAAGAACCTATACTTCAACAACCAAAACAGCATATCGTATTCTTTCCGGATTCGGACGTATTAACTATAACTACGATATGAGATATTTAATTTCGTTTGTTGCCCGTTATGACGGTATTTCGAAACTGAAAGATAATCGTTGGGGATTCTTCCCGGGTGTGTCTGTCGGTTGGAATATTATGGAAGAAAGATTCTGGAAAGACTCTAAGATATCAGGAGTTATTTCTAACTTGAAACCCCGTTTGAGCTATGGTGTCAATGGAAATGTGAATGGAATCGGAAATTTTGATGTATATGGTGCATATTCACAAGTAGGCGCAAAAACATACGGAGGTTCAACCGCATTCTACAATTCAGGTTTGGTAAACACTGGATTACGTTGGGAACAAAGTCAGTCATTTGAAGCAGGACTTGACATCGGATTCTTAAATAATCGTTTGAGCTTTATCCTCGACTATTATAACCGTACTACAAAGGATTTGTTAACCAAACAAGCTCTTCCGGGATATACCGGTTTCACGGAAATCATGACCAATATGGGAACTCTGCGTAATTATGGTTTTGAAATGGAAGTCAGAGCTAATATTCTGAATAATCCGAAAGGGTTAACATGGGATGTAACAGCCAACCTGTCTTCTGTTGCAAACAAGATTGTAAAATTGCCCTACAATGGTAATCCCAATAATCGTGTTGGTGGTTATGAAGTAGCAACCGGACGTAAAAAAGCCGATGGAACAGATGAAACCAAATGGATCGCCGGTCGTCAGGAAGGTGGTAAACTGGGAGAACTAGTTGCCTATAAACAAAACCACATATTCAAAGATTGGGATGATGTGAAAAAATATGCCAATAATCGTATCGATGAGGTAGCCAACTTATATGGTCCGGGACTTGCAGCCCAATATGCCGGAAAAGAGGGATGGCAACCTATCGAACCGGGTGATGTTTGCTGGGAAGACATTAATGGCGATGGTGTTATTAATGGATACGACCGTCAAGTAGTAGGAAATATATTCCCAAAAGTTACCGGTGGATTCTCTACTACATTGGGTTATAAAAACCTCTCCTTATATGCCCGTTTCGATTATGCTTTAGGACATACGATTTATAATGACCTTGCAGCACGTTCATTGGGGCAATATCAAGGTTCGTTCAACATCATTAAAGAAGTTAAAAAAACATGGAGTGAAACAAATACCGATACTGATCTGCCTGCATTCTATTATGCCGACCAGTTAAGTAAGAAGAATATAACACGTTCAAATAATGGTCTTACGGCTATTGACAATAACAGTTCACGTTTCTATGAAAAAGGTGACTATTTGGCCCTTCGTGAACTGACATTGAACTATAATCTGCCTAAAACATGGATTAGTAAAGTAGGCATGACAGATGCCTCAGTTTATGTAACAGGTCAGAATCTATTCTATATCACCGGATACACAGGCGTTTCACCTGAACCGGCTGTAGATACGACTTATGGCCGTGGAATAGATAACGGCCGTTATCCTACTCCGAGAACAGTTTTATTCGGTTTGTCAGTGACATTCTAATTATATATGACTAATACAAATAGCATTATGAAGAAAATATTTACATATATGTTAGCAGGGCTTTCTCTCCTGCTGTTTTCAAGATGTGATGCGCTGGATATTGATCCTACCAGTTCTATTGCAGATAGTAATTACTGGAAGACAGAGGCCCAGTTCAGCACTTTTAATGTGGGGTTGCACGCATTGCTTAGAGAATGCAGCTTTAACTTTTTCTTGTTAGGTGAGCCTCGTGCAGATATTTACGGAGATGTTCCTTTCGGAGGAGAAGCAACTCAAGGTATGGAGCGTCTGCCTTTCAATACAATCAATAAAGAGAATACAGGAATAAGCAACTTCGCAGGAATGTACAAAGTGATCAATCAGATCAATCTGATGATAGCCAAAACAAAGGAAACGACAGTACTCTCCGAAGCTGGTAAAAACTATTACTTAGGCGAAGCTTATGGAATGCGTGCTTATCTTTATTTCCATTTGCTACGCTCTTGGGGAGATGTTATCCTCTATCTTGACTATACGAATGGGGCTTCTTTGGATTTAAGCAATCTATCGAAAGCAGCTTCTCCTGCGGAGGAGGTGATGAAACAAATCAAAGAAGACATTACAGCGTCCGAAAAAGGATTTGGCAGCGATTATTCTTTCAAATATGGCAGATATTACTGGTCGATGGCTGCTACACAGATGTTAAAAGGTGAGGTTTATTTATGGAGTGGTCGCCAAATGGGTGGCGGTACAGCCGACTATACTACAGCCAAAACTGCTTTGCAATCAATCGTCAGCAATGCAAATGTTAGTTTGCAAGATGATTTCTCAAAAGTATTTGCTTATAACAATAAAGACAACTCTGAAATCATTTTCTCAATACGCAACGCTAAAGACGAGTATAATATGTGGGACGATAGATTCAGACAGAACCTGGTGCCCCAACAAGCATATATGACCTCTACTTATTGCAATAAAGAGGGAGTGTCATTTAAAGATTTGCCCGAAGGACAATTGAACGGTTTGATTCGTCTACAGATAAGATATGATTTGTACAATAAAGCATTCCGCGATGGAGACACCCGTAAAGATGCTTCTATGACGGCAGTCTACCAGAAACAGCAGGATGGTACAGTTAAATATATTGCTCCATTTTGTAATAAATACCAGGGAGTTCTACTTGATGGAGCTTCACAACGTAGCTTCTTGAATGATTATCCAATCTACCGATATGCCGACTGCCTGTTATTGCTTGCTGAGGCTAAAGCATTGTTAGGTGAGGATCCGACTGCCGAAATTAATCAGGTCCGTGAACGTGCTTATGGAAAAGAATTCTTTGAAGCCAACAAAGCTACATTGGCTTATCCCAATGATAAAGGAGACTTCTATACAGATAATAAATATATGTCCGGTGACGAAGATCCTTTGGAAGCTATTTTGAAAGAACGTATGCGTGAGTTTATGTTTGAGGGAAAACGTTGGTATGACTTAAGATTGCTCGGTGCAGACTATGTGACTAAACGTACTTCAGCCGTTGCTACCCGCTTATTATGGCCGATCAACGAAAGTGTATTGACAGATAATCCGGCATTAAAACAAACTCCGGGATATCAGAATTGATTAGTGTGAAAGTATCCGCTAATCTTTATTAAGCATATCAACTTATCAGATATGACTGAAAAAAGAAGCTGCCTCCAAGAGTATTGGGGCAGCTTCTACATGTAATAAATAATCGTATTTAAAACCTATTGACTAAGTTTTATTTTTCATATCCGGGGGTCTGTTTCAGCAAGGGGTTGACACTCATGACATTTACATCAATAGGCCATAACAGCTTGTATTCTTCACTCGGATCCAAAATCGATTTGTCTGCCGGATAATTAGCCGTAGCAGAAAATGCCAGAGATTTACCGTTGGCATCATGCATACGAACCACATCAAACCAACGTTTACCTTCCCAAACAAACTCTTTATCACGTTCATGGAGAATGGCTAATTCGTTTTCCGCATAATTTCCTTCAGTATATTTATTAGCTTCATAATCGGAGCCATATGCACGTTTACGTACTTCGTTGATATAGCCGGCACATGGATTTCCAAGACCATTTTCGACTTCAGCCATCATTAACAAAGCATCAGCATAACGATAGACAATGAAATCGGTATCGTAAATACGGTTATTATTTGAATTGATAGAACCGATAGCTTTCTGCATGACGCAGCCAAAACCTTCCTTGTTCTTTTTAGTATAATACTCTAAGAATGTCGCATCACGGCGAGTATCTTTTTCATCATAACTTTTCCAGAAATCTTCTGTGTATTCATGGCGGAAAACGCCGCCTGTACCTTTCAGATTTAATGTATCTGTTTCGATTTTCTTGTCATCGCGACCGTAAACCTGTCCAATGAACACCGCATCCTGATAAAGAAACATACCTCCCCAATTGGTTGCCTCACCATCTGCAAAATGTAAAGTGAAAATAACCTCAGCATTGTTTCTATTGGAAGTACTGAACACATCACTAAACTTATTCAATAGCTGGAATTTACCAATTATCCCATTTAAGGCGTTTTTGGCGATCTCCAAATCAGATTTTCCGGAAGCAGTATAACCATTAATGGAAACTTTTGCAGCCCACATATAGATTTCGGCTTTTAACATTAAGGTTGCAGCTTTGGACCACATTGTTTTATCATGCTTGTTATTTATTTCCGTTGTGCCAAAATAACTTTCTGATTTTCCGATATCTTCTTTTATGAAAGATAAAGTAGCTTCCGGGGTAGCACGTTCAACGTAGAATTTGTCTGCGGTAACTTTACCATCCAACAACTCCACAGTTGTGACTATAGGTACACCACCATAAGTTTTATAAAGCATAAAATAATAAAGTGCTCTCAAACCGTATGCCTGTCCTAAGTAGGTTTTTCTATCTGCTTCACTTAGGAAAGCACACTCATTTTCAACTTTTTGAATAAAGTGATTTACTTGCATAATAGGACTGTATAGTCCAAACCAGTTAGTGAATCCCGGATTATCTTGACTTAAGGTATTGGTACGCAGTATAGCGTAGTCCAAACTCGTATTTTGAGAAGAGCTGCCAACGCGTTGTGTACCACCACGCAGTTCTCCCAAGCAATAAAACATGTTATAGTTTCCTCTCAATTGAGAGTGCATTCCGTACATGAATCCTTCTACCTGGGCTTCATTATTCCAGTAATTACCACTTCCGAAATAATCTTCGGGAGCAAGGTCCAACGCATCACATGACGTATAAAGAACAGATGATACAAATAAGGAAATGATATATATTATTTTTTTCATAATTTATATTTTTATATTTAGAAAGAAACATTAATACCAAAAATCACTGTGCGAGGCAATGGATATCCTCCATTATTATCAGCTTTTTCGGGTGAGAATAAGTGCTTTGCTTCTGTCAAATAACCTAAATTCTGACCTGTTATTGAAAGTTCTACATTAGATAACTTAGCTTTCTGAACCAATATTGAAGGCAATTTATATGACAGTGATAATTCGCGTAATGCTATATAGTTTCCATTATAGGCAAACATGGATGAACTACGGCAATAATTACGTTTACCCAATTGATCGGCCCATACATAAGTCGGATATTTAGCATTCGGATTTTCCGGAGTCCATGTGTTTTTGGTCTCCTCAATAGTATTGTATGTACCTTGAGCACATGACATGATCCACATCGTTTTCCAGTCTACAGCAGTGAATCCCAAAGCATAGTCGAAACGTGCCGACAAGGTAAGGTCCTTCCAACTTACAGTTGTATTGATACCACCGGTCCATTTAGGAACAGTATTTCCAACCTTTACCATGTCATAATTGTCAATGACTCCATCGTTATTAACATCTTTCCATTTTACGTCACCCGGCTGAATGGGAAGAGCATTCGACTTCTGAGAATCTGTCAGTTTATTGTAACCTTCAGCGCCACCATACAGAGGACGGCCGCTAGAACCATTGTTACCTGTTGTCAAATCAATCAGATTAGCGGGTATTTCATCTTGAGATTTGTACAGTCCTTCTGCAACAAACATGTAGAGATCACCCGGACGTTGGCCCTCCTGGTATCCTCCGACCCATTTCTTTTCATCTCCGTTTCCTGTATAAACTTGATAAGCACTCTGACGATTTCTTTCAAGTCCGTTATCCGGCAAAGAAACAACCTTGTTTTTGTTCAAAGCACCATTCCAGTTTAAATTCCATTTCCAGTCCTTAGCATCAATAATCCGGAAACCTAATTCAAACTCAAAACCTTGATTCTGGAACTCACCATTGTTTGAAGTAACCGAACTTACACCTGAAGTGGAAGGAACTGTGATATTAGCATATTTATCACTGGTCAGACGATTGTAATAAGTTAAATTGGCATTGATTCGATTTTCTAAGAAGCCCATATCCAAACCTACTTCAAAAGTTCTCGATTTTTCCCACATCAAATAGGGATTAGGAATGTTACTCAATAAGAAACCGGTTGAACCATTATAACGATTACTTCCATAAGCACCTTGCACTGTATAGTTACCAACAAAGTTCTTGTTTACATTACCATTTAAACCAAAGCTGGCGCGTAATTTACCAAATGAAAGAATAGATGCTGTATTCTTCATAAACTCTTCTTTGCTGAATACCCAACCGGCTGATACCCCCGGGAACACTCCCCAGCGGTTCTCTTCGGCCAGTTTTGAATATCCGTCACGTCTCAAAACCAAAGAAAGCAGATACTTGGATTGGTAGTCATAATTAACGCGTCCAAAGAATGACATAATGCGTTGACGAGAATGTGAAGAGTCTATGGAACGCTTACCTTCCTCTTTGGAAGTGTATTCCAAATCCATAAAGTCATCAGTGGGAGCCCCGGAACCAGAAGCGCTAAATCCTTTACTGTATGAATCATAGTACTCAAAACCAACCATTGCATCCAAGAAGTTATCTTTGTTGATCTGATAATTATAGTTCAACACTGCATTATATGTTTGGTCAAGAGTGCGTGCGTATGAAGCAGAAGTAGAATGAGATGTAATCAAATTACCGGGAGAATTCAAATAATCTTTATTGAAAGCTTCTGTTTTTTCTTCAGAATAATACCAAATGGCCCCTAATTTCAATGATAGACCTTTCATGAAATCGATTGTGAAAGACTGATTCATTGTAAACTTATCCGTATTATTATCACGGACAAACTGCTTGAAATTGTATTGCTGATTACCATCACCGGAGTTCGGGCCTAACAACATATCACCATCTGCATTGTAGCCTCGGAACGTAGGAGGTAATGAAAGACAGCGTGAGAAATAGTTTGCTTCAGCTGTTTGTGATGCAGGAAGTCCATTCCAAGTCGCATCCGCAAAATTGAAACTTGAATTAGAAGTCAACCATTCTTTAAGTTTATAATCTGCGTTAAAAGTAAAGGTGATTCGTTGGTACCAGTTTCCCACTGCCGTACCTTCACTTTTATTGTAACCTAAACCTGCATAATAGTTACCTTTATCATTACCACCACTGACACTCAAGTTATAATCTTGAGAGAATGATGGGGTATTGATATTGAAGTCGGCAATATTGGTATTTTTATAGATAATTTTATCACCATATATCGGATCTATCATGGTTTGCCATCCCTGATCAAGCAGGAATGATAAATTATCCGAATATAGCATCGGACTCCATATAGCGGAGCTTGTCTTATTTCCGTCTAACGGCGTTACACCATCTTTGTCAAAATACAGGTTACCTGTTCCGTAAGGAGTTGCAGTCGTTAGTCCACTTAAAGAAGACCATCCTTTTATACCGGCACCGTCCGGATGTTTCATATCTCCAACGTAAGCATTCATATAACCTGTACGCATCCAATAAAGATAATCGCCGGCATTCATAAAGTTATAGGAATTTTTGAAATAGTTTAAACCAAACTTAGCTTTCAGATTTACCTCTGCTCTGCCAGATTTACCACGTTTGGTTGTTACAAGTACTACACCGTCATTTGCACGTGCACCGTAGATAGCTGTTGCACCGGCATCTTTCAAAACTTCCATAGATTCAATGTCATCAGGATTAATATCGCTTAAAGAAGAACGTACCTGACCATCAATTAAAATAAGTGGAGAACCAGAACCATCAAAGTTTGTACCACCACGAAGTACTAAGGTTGGAGCACTACCCGGATTACCGGAAGTTTGGCTTACTGACAAACCCGCTACAGCACCCGAAAGAGCTTGAGCCGGATTAGTAAACATACCTTGTTTCAAGGTCTCTTCTTTTACTTTAGCGATAGAGTTTGTCACTTTCGTACGCAGCTGTTTGCCACCGTAACCTGTTACAACAACTTCCTCCAACATTTCAGAGTCTTCTTTCAGCTGAATATTGAAAGAACCTTTACCTTTCACATCGATTGTCTGAGGTTGATACCCAACAAAAGAAACTTTGATCTTTCCGTTAGGATCGACCATTAATGTAAACTTACCGTCAATGTCAGTAATCACACCATTAGTGGTACCGACCTCGACAACACTCGCTCCGATGACTGATTCACCGCTAGCATCCG
>OISW01000027.1_pt1 | contig 89321 bp, 70 predicted proteins | sample 1586681 | NCBI WGS metagenome assembly OISW01 (sample SAMN02674883, study PRJEB24791) | human gut metagenome, SKBSTL010 | isolation source: stool | host: Homo sapiens | place: USA
AAATCATTGAAAATTAATGTGTTGGTTGTTTGGGATAATGGTGGTGTGAAATAAATTATGTGGAATAGTGTAGAATTGGGGAACACAGTATTGGGGAAAATAATATAAAGGGTGAGTATTGCTGTCGTCCGAATGTTTGAAGGTGTCATTCCAAAACCACTATTTATAGGTATTGTGTGTCAAAGTGAAATACCGTAATTTTACGTCCGGAATAAAACGCTGTTCGTCATATGCAAACACTCAAATCGGATATACGCAACCGGATTCTGTCGGCCGCAAAAGAGCAATTTGTGCAGAGAGGATATTTGAAGACCTCTATGCGCGAAATAGCCGATGCTGTAGATGTAGGCGTAGGAAATCTCTATAACTATTTTGAGAATAAAGATGAGTTGTTTTGTGTGATACTTCGTCCTGTATCGGATGCTTTGGAGCGAATGCTGCAGGAACATCATGGAGCCAAAGGAGCAGATATTATGCTTATATGTTCCGAAGAGTATCTCAAGTCTGCTGTCGATGAATATATATCCTTGATAAACAAGCATGGTGAGCTGATGAAGATTCTATTGTTCCATTCACAAGGCTCTTCATTGGAAACATTCAGGGAAGACTATACAAGCCGTTCGACGGAGATGGTTAAAACATGGTTTGCCGAAATGAAAGAGAAGCATCCGGAAATCAATGTGGTGGTATCGGATTTTATGATCCATCTGCAAGCAGTCTGGATGTTCACCCTTTTTGAAGAAATGTTGAAGCATGCTATCGATAGCAAGGAAATGGAGTATATCGTGCATGAGTATATATTGTTTGAAATTCAAGGTTGGAGGGCTTTGCTGAGAGTATGAGCAATAGAAGACAAAAATATAAATCACCGTTTACCGGATTAAAATTGAGAAGAGAATCTTTACGAAGGTTCTCTTCTTTTTTTGTGAACGATTTTGAATACCGTTCATTTTTCAGCGCTACTCTGACACTAACATCATAAAAGTATAGAATGAAACAAAAACATGAATTTGAAAACATCGTGGCGGAAACATTATTGATTCCGCTTTACATGAGAGCCAAGGAGAACCGTCGGAAAAATCCGATTCTATGTGACAAATTGGCTGAGCAACTGGTTGAGAACATCGAATATGATTATTCCAGGTTCGATGGGGCCAAGTTGAGTGAAGTAGGTTGTGTGATACGCGGTTGGTATTTTGATCATGCTATCCGGCGGTTCATTGACACTCACACCCGCCCGGTAGTGGTAAATGTGGGTTGCGGACTCGATACCCGTTATCAGCGTGTCGGAAATGATGGAAAGGCCGTATTTTATGAGTTGGATCTACCGGAGGTTATTGCTATACGTCGTCGGTTGATACCCGAACCGGAGAATGATTGTTACCTGTCTGCATCGTTGTTGGAAACCGATTGGATGGATAGGATCCGACTCCTTCATCCCAATGGAGATTTCATCTTTGTTGTGGAAGGAGTATTGATGTATTTTCGTGAGGAACAGGTACGGACATTTCTACATAACATAACCATGCGCTTCGAAGGCGGCGAGTTGTGGTTCGATGTATGCGGAACGATGATGAGCCGACGTGGTGTGAAGCCCGACTCCTTGAGGGAACATAAGGCGCAGATACGTTCGGGGATAGATGACGGGCATATGGTGGAGTTGTGGGAACCCGGATTGCATTTGTTGGAACAGGCCAATTATATGAAATTTTTCCGTTCCCGTTGGGGATTTTTTTTCGGGCAGATATTGGGCAGGATGACGAAGTTGTGCTACAAGTTCAGTTCCATGCTCGGGTATAAAATAGGATAAATAAATCGGTTGATCATGGTAAATAAGAAGAAAGAAGGGCTGTCCCGTCTGTTTGAGATTGCAGGACAGAAAAAAAGTCTGCTTCTGTTGGCAGGCTTGTTATCGGCTGGGAGCGCGGTGTGTATGCTCATACCTTATTGGGCGATCTACCGGATACTCTATGAATTGTTGAACCATAGCCGGGAGCTGTCGTCCATCGATGAGACCAATATGATTCGTTGGGGTTGGATAGCCTTTGGCGGGCTGATCGGCGGATTATTGTTGCTGTATGCTTCCCTGATGTCATCTCATGTGGCAGCATACCGTATTCTCTACGGACTGCGTGTCCGGTTGACGGAACATATCGGGAGATTGCCGCTGGGTTATCTGAACGGGACATCAACGGGAGCCATCAAGAAGACGATGGAACAGAATGTAGAAAAGATAGAGAACTTCATAGCCCACACGATTCCCGATTTGGTGAACGTTATGGCAACAGTAGTGGTGATGTTCCTCATTTTCTTTTCGCTCGATGGATGGCTGGCAGGTGTCTGTTTGGCAGTGATCGTACTAAGTATATTCTTGCAATTTTCCAATTTCATGGGAAAAAAGGCACGGGAATTTACACGCATCTATTACAACGCGCAAGAGCAGATGAGTGCTTCTGCCGTGCAATATGTGCGCGGAATGCCTGTGGTGAAAATCTTTGGACAGAGTGTCCGCTCATTCCGTCAGTTCAATGCCGAAATCGAAGCTTACAAGACCTATGCATTGAAAGTTTGCGACACTTACGAATCGGGTATGACATATTTTACCGTACTGCTCAATTCGATTGTCACCTTCATTCTCCCTGTCGGTATTTTACTAATGCAAAATGACTCCCGGAGTCTTACGCTGGCAGCTGTATGGCTTTTCTTTATCATACTCGGTCCGGGCGTGGCTTCACCCGTCTATAAGTTGATGTATCTGGGCAGCAGTACGCGGGAAATCAATGAAGGTGTATCGCGTATTGATCGTATTCTTGAAAATCAGCCGGTCTCGGAACCTGCTTGTCCGAAAATTCCCGCGACGTATGATATAGAGTTTCGTCATGTCTCGTTTTCCTATGAAAACAAGGAGCAGGCTACTCGTACCGAAGCGTTGCACGATCTCTGTTTCACGGCCCCTCAAGGTAAAATTACCGCTTTTGTCGGTCCGTCGGGAAGTGGTAAATCTACCGTCGCCAATCTGATTCCCCGGTTTTGGGATGTGGAGCAGGGAGAAATCCTTATCGGCAATGTGAATGTGAAGGATATTGCAACGGAGCAGTTAATGGATCTCGTTTCGTTCGTCTTTCAGGATACATTCCTTTTTTACGATACACTCTATGAAAATATTGCCGTAGGTTCGTCCAAGGCAACGAGAGATACGGTCATTGCTGCCGCTCGTGCTGCGCAATGCCATGAGTTTATCGAGAAGTTACCGAACGGATACGAAACACGTATCGGAGATAAAGGTGTTTTCCTTTCCGGTGGTGAAGCACAACGAGTCTGTGTGGCACGGGCTATTTTGAAGAATGCTCCTATACTTGTACTGGATGAAGCAACGGCTTTTGCCGATCCCGAGAACGAGTACAAGATGCAGCAGGCTTTGAAATCACTTATTAAGGATAAGACGGTCATCATCATAGCCCACCGCCTTTCTTCCATTGTATCGTCCGACCGGATCATCGTACTGAAAGATGGAAGGGCAGTACAATGCGGACGGCATGAAGAACTTTCCTCTCAAGAAGGGGTATATAAAAAGATGTGGAATGCTTATACGAGTGCGTTCCGCTGGCAATTGAATGTGAAACAAGAAAAAGAATAGAGAATGAGTGCAATAAGAAATATTACAATAGGCCGTACGGAAAGGCTTTATAAACCTGTAGGCTACACTATGCTTGCCAATTTGGTGAACATTGTTCCTTTTTGCCTTTCTATCGAGGCGATTCGTATTATATTCCGTGCTTTCAACGGAGGCGGGCAATCGCTTGATACCACCCGGTTGTGGTGTATATTTGGCTGTATGACAGGTTATATAGCTGTTATGGTACTGGCGGAAAGGGCTGCCTATCGTGCCAATTTCCGTGGTGCTTACGAAATGAGTGCATCGGGACGCATCTCTTTGGCAGAACATTTACGCAAACTTTCGTTAGGTTTTCTGGGTAAACGGGATCCGGGTGATTTATCATCCATGCTTATTACCGATTTTACAATGGCGGAAACAGGTATCTCGCATTATTTGCCTCAACTGATGGGAGCATTGGTGATGCCTGTACTGGCTTTTGTTTCGCTTCTTTGGATCGATTGGCGCATGGCGGTCGCCATGTTCGTGGCTCTTCCGTTTGCAATGGGCATTTTGTGGTTGAGCACGAGCGTACAGGAGAGGCTGAGTGGCAGGCAGATCAAAGCAAAAGTCAATGCCGGAAACCGCCTGGAAGAGTACCTGCAAGGCATCCGGGTGATGAAAGCCTACAATCTGCTGGGTGATCGTTTTGTTCGGTTGCGTGATGCTTTTGCCGAATTACGTCGTGCCTGCATTCGGTTGGAGGCTCTATTGGGACCTTTTGTTCTATTGGCTATTACACTCGTGCGTGCAGGATTGACATTGATGGTACTGTGCGGAACATACCTGCTTTTAGGTGGCCAGTTGTCGATTCTCACGTTTGTCATGTTCCTTGTTGTCGGTTCCCGTGTATTCGACCCGCTGACTTCCGCTCTTACCAATTTTACAGAGTTCCGTCATTTTTCTATTTCGGGAGGACGTATTCTTTCTCTTATGAACGAACCCGAAATGAAAGGGACAAAAGAAGCTCCCGAAGACGGTAATATCATCTTTGAAAATGTGTCATTCGGCTATCAGGAGAAAGAGGTCTTACATGGCATTTCTGTCATTTTATCGCGAAATTCACTGACAGCTCTTGTTGGCCCGTCAGGAAGTGGAAAGAGTACGGTAATGAAACTTTGTGCCCGTTTTTATGATCCGACAAAAGGGCGTATACTGTTTGGTGGAGTACCGGTACGAGAGATTGAACCTGAAAAATTGATGAGTCGTATTTCGATGGTTTTTCAGGATGTTTATTTATTTCAGGATAGCATACGCAACAATATTCGGTTTGGTAAAAGTGATGCCACAGATGAAGAGATTGTAGCAGCGGCCAAAAAGGCCTGTTGTCACGACTTTATCATGCATCTGCCACATGGTTACGATACAATGGTGGGAGAGGGAGGCTGTACGTTATCAGGTGGTGAAAAACAACGGCTTTCCATTGCGCGTGCCATGCTGAAAGACGCACAGATCGTTCTGCTGGACGAGGCAACTGCTTCGCTTGATCCCGAGAACGAAGTAGAGATACAGAAGGCTATCGATACGTTGATTAAAGGACGAACGGTTATTGTTATCGCCCATCGTCTCAAGACAATAATGGGGGCCGACCACATCGTTGTCTTATCCGATGGAAAAGTGGAAGAACAAGGTACGCATTCGGAATTGATGTGCCGGGATGGTTTATATCGGAAGCTCTGGAACATTCAAGAAAGTACATTGGGATGGACATTATAGTGGGTTATTGTAATTTATATGAATGAAGTGAAATGCAAACTTCACATCCGGACTGTGCCGGATGGATGAAAAGAGGTGCTTTTGTCCGGAGCAACGCACTTCTTCTTTTATAGGTTCCGCTATGGGTTGCTTTATGTCAGTCTTGCTACCCGGGCCCATCAGTCCGGATATCTGCGTTCTTCAGCCCGGGCTGCGGGGGGGGATGGGACTGGGTAGCAGAGACTTTGGGTGGGAGATGGAAGATTGAAATGCATTCGGTCCATCGGTTATGCATGGTTGCAAAATTTTTATTTATGGAGTCTGTTTAGCGGTAGGATCACGGAAAAACGAGAACCTTCTTTCAGTTGCGAATATACATTAATCGTACCTCCCAGACCTTCTACAATGGTTTTGCAGACTGAAAGTCCTAAACCGGCACCCTGTACGAATGAATCGATTTTATAAAAGCGCTCGAATACTTTTTTATATTGATCGCTTGGAATACCGCAACCGGTATCGGCAACGAATACATATATTTTCTCACCATGATCCGACAGGGCATATCCGATATCTATATGCCCTTTTACTGTAAATTTTGCCGCATTATCCAACAAGTGCTCTATCACTTGCCGTAGGCGCACAGCATCTGTTTCTATTTCAACATTATCTGTGGGTAGCAGCAAATTAAACTGTACCTCCTGAGGTATTCTGTTTTCATATTTCTGATAGATTTCTGTCAGAAGTCGGGTAAGTGGATATACTGTAAACTTAAAAGTCATCGTGTCGGACTCTATACATGAAAGATCAAGGACATCCGAGACCAGTGTGAGCAGATAATTACAGTTTTTACTGATTAATGCCGAGTAATCTCTGGCTTCCTCTGTATCCAAGTCGACAATCCCGCCTGCAATAAGATTGGAGAAACCGACAATTGCATTCAGGGGAGTTCGTATTTCGTGACTCATGTTAGCCAGAAATGCACTTTTGAGTCTGTCGCTTTCTTGGGCTTTATTGCGTGCAGCGCGCAATTTATCCTCAGTATTTTTATGCTCCTGAATGCTATGGCATACGCCTACAATACGATAAGGTGAACCGTCATTGGTTTTGCTGAGATACATCGACTGTTCAGAAAACCACTCCCAACTTCCATCGCCCCGTTGCAGCCGATAGGAGAATGAATCGGGTATTTCTTTTTCTGATAACTGTTTTTGCAAAGCATCTGCAAGCATATCCCGTTCGTTGGGATGTACTCTGGAGAAGAACTTCTCGATTGTTATCTCACAGTCTTCTGCCGGGATACCCAGATAAGAAAACCAGTGGGCATCGATTAACATTTTATTACGTTTCAAGTCGAAAAACCATGGAAAGATCTTTGTCCTTGCCAGAATCATGCTCAGAAGGTGTTCATGCGTTACTTCATCCATCGTATTACGGAATGCTAATAAATAACGTCCGGTCTCCAACTGCATGATACACCCACTGGCAAAGAATTGCACCTTCGTTTCCAGAGAACGTATCAAAGTGTCTATTGGCAATTTCTCCATATCCGTTTCCGAAGACTTCAATCGGGCGATCAGTTCCGGGAAGATATCTTTTTCTTGGTGGATGATTGAAATGATGTCTGTTATTTTATGTCCGGAAGGATCCCGGGGGATCTGTAAATCCTCGCATGCCAAGTTGTTGATGCCGGAAATGATTTGTTCGGTATTGAAAAAGATCACACCGGTCTGCATGGTTTCAAGAATCCTGGCGGAATAATCATTGGCTTCCGGATAGCCATTTCCTTTTTGAGTTTCCCCGTTTCGGAGTAGCGCCGTTTTTGATTTAATAGAAGAATTCGACATTTATATTTTTATTAGAGTAAAAACATGTTTTCCAAACAATGCATTTATAGACAAAGGTATTTATAAAACTGTATCTATTGTTATTTGGGCAATTATTGCCTATTAATAGTGAAAAACACATCATTTCTTTAGTTGGCTATGTTTTCCGTTTAGATAAGTGTGAGAACTGACCGGGTTAAAAAAGATGAAATAGAATGGTGGTTGTTTGATAAAAAGGAACTTTTTCTGTCCTTTGCAGTACCTCCGTCACATAAAACTTTGGAATGAACGCAAAATGGCAGATAATGTAAAAGCAAACAAAATGAACTCTCAGGCCGACGATGACATTGGATTTGGGATCTATACGGATATTGCAGATCTTCCTATGACCGGTTGTCCGTCTTATATTGAAGAGGGGATCGGCGGTGTATGCGAATCGGGTACGGCAACTATCGTAGTTTTTGATGTTCCATTCCAAATCGTACCGAATGTGGTCATTACCCTGATGCCGTGGCAACTCGTTTTTATCAAAGAGATTAGTGAGGATTTCAGGATCACTTTTTTCAAAATTTCCAAAGATATGTTTTCAGAAACTCTGAGTACATTATGGAGACCCGCTTCCGGGTTTTTGCTGTACATGCGCAAGCATATTGTATCAATCCCGGACGGGGAGTTGATCGGTCGTTTTTTGGCGTATTGTAATCTTCTGGTATACAGGATGAAGCATATACCGCAAAATTGTCGTCAGGAATCAATCATGCAACTGTTAAGGGTTTACTTCTGGGATGTCTATACTGTGTATATCAATGATCCTCAGGCTGAGAAGAGTCTGAAGTTTACACGTAAAGACGAATATGTCTATCAATTTGTACGTCTGATTATAGAAGATCATTCTCCGGATAAAGATGTGGCCTATTTTGCACAGAAACTGGGTATTTCTCCCAAAAGGCTCACAAATCTTATCCGGAGTATCAGTGGTCAATCAGCGCGTGAATGGATTGTTTATTATACCATTCTTGAGATCAAGTCATTGTTACGGGAGTCATCCCTGGACATTAAGTCGATTGCCGCCAGGGTTAATTTTCCCGATCAAACGACATTGAGTAGGTATTTTCGTCATTATACCGGAGTAACGCCATCCCAATACAGAAAAAATATTTATTTTTGATCTGAATCAGATTCGGGAAATTTTGTTAATTGGTCTTTGGGTTTTATCTGATCAGACTCAGGCTGCCGGTTGCTTTATTTATAGCTTTCTTCTCTGCACAAATACCGATACCTACATAGTGCAGATCATCTTCATTGGCACTATACATTTCACGTTCATATTCATCATAAGTTCTGGATTGTTGGGCAATAGTGGAAAAGTCAACCAGTACCAGATCTTCAATTTCTAAAGAGTGGAAATAGTTCCGGAGCTCTTTTATCTTCTCCTGTGAAGCTCCAAGTATAGGAATCGGCAGTTGTGTTATGCCCAAATGCCTTTCACCTTGTTTATCATATACATCATGACTCACAATGTTGCTGACTCTGCACCCTAGCGTCATGGATAAGACACTGGCAATATTGGCTACTATGCCCGTAGGTTGAGCGTTATCGATCACTAAAACACATTTGTGTGTGGCATTTGAAAGAATCTTTGTTTCCATATATTCTATATACTTTTGTACCTGCAAAGGTATCTATAATGGATTATTTTCCTATGTCTCAACTAAAAATACGATATAATTCCTATATTTGCCCGTATCTTTATCCGATTTTCCTGAAAAGGCGAATCGAAAACATTAAAAATAGGAAAAAAGACTATGGGGCAATTAGACAAAACGGATGTTGAAATACTTCAGGTATTACAGAAAGATGCGAAAGTGAACACTAAAGAGCTTTCTGAGAAGCTCCATATATCAAAAACGCCGATATATGAACGCATCAAACGACTCGAAAATGATGGGTATATAAAAGGATATGTCGCTTTGGTGGATAATAAAAAAGTCGGATTGCCTTTGATTGTTTTCTGTAATGTCTCTCTGGCAGTTCACGACGACGAACATATAAAGCGCTTTCAAGAGGAGATCAAGGAGATCGATGAAATTATGGAGTGCTATTCTACCGGCGGTATTTATGATTTTTTCATTAAGGTGGTCTTGAAAGATCTGGATGCCTATAACCGATTCGTTTTTGAGAAACTGACTAAAGTTCACGGTATAGTTAAGATGCAGAGTTCGTTTGTTCTTAGTGAGATTAAACATACGACAGTTTTGAATATAGACCGATGACCTTATGCGCAGATGGGTGATGAATAGCTGCGATAAAGAAATTATGGAGGGAGTAGCGCTTTCCAATTCAGGAAGATATTTTCATCTTCGTTGAACGGCGGAAGTAGTATTTTTATGGAGTCATCCATCATGGATGTCTGATACTTCCTTTCTAATTTTTTTATAATTTTTTTATTGACGCGGGCTATAGCATAGTTTTCATCGGGTTGCACTCCAATACATTTTCTGACTTCGACTTCCGGATGAAGCATACATAGCAAAAAGGCTGACCATTCGTAAGTATACCAATATCCGTTGATGTAATTTAAATAAATGCCATTTCTGTTATTTTGTTCCCGGCGTAATACAATCTCTATTTTTTCCATGTTTTAGGGTCGGAACTTCTTATTTTGCAATTTTTTCTCTGAATTCGCTCGGAGTGATTCCAAGTCTTTTTTTACAGTAAGTAGTGAAATGTGAAGGTGAAGCAAAATGAAAGGTTCTGGCTATTTCACTGATCGGTATATTACGATTGGCTAATTGCCCTTTAATATGGCGTGTTTTTTGATTAAGAATCCAATTGTAGGGAGTATCGTGAAAGCAGCTTTTGAATTTACGATTGAAAGAACGTTCGGAACAATGATATAATTGTGCAAACTGTTTGATGTTTCGTATCTGCAGGTAGTTTTCCAATACGAAACTTTTGAAATTCGGATCTCGCCCTGTGATGGGCATCAGGAAGTGGGCCATATCTGTTCGATTGTAGAATGTACCGAATACCATGAATATCTCTTTCTGTTTCAGTTCATGCATATGACTACACTGAACTTTCTGTTTGAGATAGAAGCAAATACTGTCCAACACATGTCGTAGCGGAGGACAGATAGATAAGGAATAAAAACAACTCTTTTCAGACTCAAGATGAATGGCAGACAATTCAATCGACATTTTACTGTGAAGATTGACTTGATTGTCGAAGAACAGTAGTATAAATTCTGTTTCTGTCATGCTTTTGCTTTGATTAGGATCGTTTTGGGGAAAGAGAACCATGTGCCCTTCAACGATGTGCTGATCGTGAAACTCGCTGCAGGATGTCAGTATTTCCCCTTTTAAAAGAAATAAGATACACGAGTGGTGATGGTTATCTATCTTAAAATCGCCCCCGGAGAAGAGTCTTTGATGAATAAAGCATATATTGTAATCTGATACATAATTGAGGCAAGTGGTGTGTCGTTCTATATGTAATAATTTCATAGTTAAACTATTTCTTGTTTAATAATTATACGAAAACAAAAAAACAGAGCGGGAAGTTTTATATTAAAAAGACACAATGTTCTATAATCGTGCCATCTTTTTTCTTTTTGTTTTTTTATAGTTATATCTGCCTTTCGCTTTCATTTTTTTATCTATTTTTGTCTTTTTCATAGATTATATACCCAAAGGGAATTAATATCATGATACAGACAATACAAGTACAAGGAACAGAAAAACGCTTATACCAACTTATTGCTCCATTGGTGATGAATCCGGATGTTTTAAGTGCAAATAATAATTATCCTTTTAAAACGACAGAACAATACGTGTGGTTCATTGCTATCGATAAAAAATCGGTTGTTGGTTTTATGCCGGTGGAGCATAGAAGGAGCGGATGCGTAATCAACAACTATTATGTCAGCGGTGATAACCGTGAAACACTCTCATTATTAATCTCCAGTGTTTTGGAAGCAATCGGAAAAGAAGTACGTTTGTTTGCCGTTGTTATGGTCAACCATCAGGCTGTATTTGAGGAACACGGGTTTATAATGGAGAAGGCATGGAAACGTTATGTAAAAATGCAAAAAGATGAATGATGACTAAAACTACAACTGTACCTAAAAATGTGTATGAACTGGCGCAAGAACGTTTGCGTATCGTCTTCAATGAGTTCGATAATGTCTATCTTTCCTTTTCGGGAGGAAAAGATAGCGGAGTGCTGTTGAGCTTATGTATTGATTATATTCGCCGGAATAACCTGAAGATAAAACTCGGGGTTTTCCATATGGATTATGAGATACAATATAAGATGACGATTGACTATATAGCCCGTATGTTGGAAGACAATAAGGATATTCTTGAAGTATACCGGGTTTGTGTACCTTTCAGGGTAGCTACCTGTACTTCCATGTACCAGTCTTTCTGGCGTCCGTGGGAAGATAGTAAAAAAGACCTCTGGGTACGTCCGTTACCTGAGAATGCCATGACTAAAGAAGACTTTCCTTTTTATAATACACAAATGTGGGATTATGAGTTCCAAATGCGTTTTGCCAGTTGGCTTCATGAGAAAAAGGATGCCGTGCGCACCTGCTGTCTGATCGGTATTCGTACGCAGGAAAGTTTCAATCGTTGGCGCTGTATTTACCTCAATCGCAAGTACCAGATGTATCATCGTTATCGGTGGACTTCGAAGGTAGGAAACGATATCTTTAATGCATATCCTATATACGACTGGAAAACTACGGATGTATGGACTGCTAACGGAAAGTTTAAGTGGGATTACAATAAACTATACGACTATTACTATTGGGCGGGAGTCAATCTGGAACGTCAGCGCGTTGCCAGCCCGTTCATAGGTGAGGCACAAGAGAGTCTGGCACTTTACCGAGCCATCGATCCGAATACGTGGGGGAAAATGATAGGCCGTGTCAATGGAGTGAACTTCACGAGTATGTATGGAGGAACCCATGCGATGGGATGGCAGTCCATTAAGCTTCCGGAAGGATATACCTGGCGGGAATTCATGTATTTTCTGCTTTCCACTTTGCCCGACCGTGCCCGAAACGGATATCTCCGGAAGTTACAGGTCAGTGTACAATTCTGGCGTAATAAGGGAGGGTGTCTGAGTGACGAAACTATTCGTAGGCTGAATGAAGCCAAGGTACCTATTATTGTAATGGACAACTCCAATTATAAAACGACCAAGAAGCCGGTCCGCATGGAATATCAGGATGATATTGATATTCCGGAGTTCAGGGAAATCCCCACCTACAAGCGCATGTGCATCTGTATTCTGAAAAATGATCATGCTTGCAAGTATATGGGATTCTCTCCGACAAAAGAGGAAATGAGTAAACGAAATCAAGTAATCGAACAATATAAAAACATATTGCAATGAGTATAAAGAAAAGTCCGGTATATAATGTAATAGCAGTTCCCGTAGAAAAAGTACAGGCCAACGATTACAATCCGAATGTGGTGGCTCCTCCGGAGATGAGGCTTCTTGAACTTTCTATCTGGGAAGACGGCTTCACTATGCCCTGCGTCTGCTATTATGATAAGGAAAAGGATGTTTATATCCTTGTCGACGGTTTCCACCGTTATTCTGTGCTGAAGACTTCGAAACGTATCTTTCAGAGAGAAAACGGGATGTTGCCTATTGTGGTAATCGAAAAGGATCTTTCCAATCGTATGAGTTCCACTATCCGCCATAATCGTGCCCGGGGTACGCACAATATAGAACTGATGTGCCATATTGTTGCCGAACTTGATAAGGCAGGCATGTCCGATCAATGGATTATGAAGAATATCGGTATGGATCGGGACGAGTTGTTGCGCTTAAAGCAAATATCGGGTTTGGCCGATCTGTTTGCCAATCGTGACTTCAGTGTTCCCGAAGATGACCAGCCGGGAAATGTAGATAAGAAACCTACTCGTTAAAGTTTGCCTTGCAGGCGTGGATTTTATAGATGCATATACTGTCGTCAGCAGATATATGCCGTATAGAATCTATGCCTGTTTTTTTGCCTCTCTGTTTGTCCGAATCGCAACGTTCGGTTACCTTATTTGCGGAAAATGAAACTGCACAGAACTTTCTCCTCCCTTTTTTATATTTAGCAACTTCACTTCATTAAAGCCCCATTATTAGAAGTTTTATTACTCTTTCTTCCTCTATAAGAGAAATGAATACAATTTCCGGAATGATACAATTCCGCGATATTTGTCATATTCATTTTGAGCAAGTTTTAGTCAGTATATATAATAGAAGAAACGAGTATGAAAAAGCTAATTCTGTTTGGAGCCGCAATATCGATTTCAGTAGCTGTAAGTGCACAGCACGTCGCTCTGAAAAATAATCTCCTGTACGATGCTACCACCACACCCAATCTGGCATTAGAGGTAGGGTTGGGGAAGAAGACCACGCTTGACCTGTATGGCAGCTATAATCCGTTTACGTTCGGAAATCACAAGCGTTTCAAGCACTGGCTGGCACAGCCGGAATTCCGTTACTGGACCTGTGAGCGTTTCAATGGAACTTTCTGGGGTGTACATCTGCATGGAGGTGAGTTTAGCGTGGCCGGTATCAGTTTACCTTTCAAAATATTCCCTTCTCTTAAAGACCATCGCTATGAAGGATACTTCTATGGAGGAGGTGTCAGTGTGGGACATCAATGGCTGTTGAGTAAACATTGGAGCCTGGAGGCCTCGGTCGGAGTGGGATATGCTCATTGGGTATACGATAAGTATCGTTGTGTGAATTGCAGTCCTAAAATAAAGAGTGGGCATAAAAACTATGTCGGTTCTACCAAAGCGGCTGTTTCATTGGTCTACTTTATTCGCTAGGTTGAATTTGATAAAAAATGAAAGATATGAAAAAGTTTTATTTTCTGATATTGGGCATCGTCCTCTGCGGCATGGTTGCGCAGGCGCAAAATTCATACGAAGGTCATATCGGCTTCGGACAACACCATGTGGTCCGGAAAGGAGGGGAGTTGAACGTGGAGGTATCCCTTGATTTAGGGGCTGTAAAGCTGGCTGCACAGCAAATGATTGTGCTTACACCGGTCTTGCGATCTACAGAAGGAGAAGAACAACAGCAATTAGCTCCGGTAGTGATAGCCGGACCCCGTCGCTATCGGGTGCTGAAACGATCTTTAGCTTTCGGCACTGACAATTTTGAAATGTCTCCTATGCTTGTCGAGAAACGAAAGAGCGGTACTCCCCAGACTGTGAATCTCCACTTCGGATTACCCTATCATGAATGGATGCGCCGGGCAGAGCTGATTTTACGTGAAGAGGTGACCGGTTGTGCCGATTGTCCTGTCAGTCAGGGTGACCATACCGTTATAACATCGGTATTCGACGAACAATTTACACCTCGTTATGAGCTGAGTTATGTGACTCCGCCGGTAGAACCGTTGAAGCAGCGTAGCGAGACACATACAGCCTATCTGAATTTTGAGGTGGACAAATATGTATTGCTGCGCAATTATAAGAATAATGCCAACGTGCTTGCTGATGTCGACCGGATTGCCAATGAGATACAAAACGATTCCAACCTGACCGTAACAGAATTTCGGGTGACAGGCTATGCATCTCCTGAAGGTAACTATAGCCGCAACATGAAATTGTCCGAAAACCGTGCATTGGCATTTGTCGGTTATCTGCAGAATCACGGAGGAGTTGACGAATCTCTGCTGACAGTCGATTGGAAAGGAGAAGACTGGTCCGGCCTGCGTCGTGAAGTTGCGGCTTCGAGTCTGATTGATAAGGGAGCTATACTTGCCGTTATCGACGGACATACGGATTTCGCCACACGAAAAAATCGGTTGCAGGCGCTGAATGGAGGAACTACCTACCGGATGTTACTGAGGGACTATTATCCGCCTTTACGTCGTAATGAATATACCATTTCTTATGTGGCGCGTGCTTTTAATGTAGACGAGGCGAAGCAACTTATTAAAACCAAACCTCAGTACCTCAGTCTGAATGAAATGTTTCTCGTGGCGAATACTTACCCCAAGGACAGCGGTGAATTTAAAGAGGTGTTTGACATTGCTGCCCGCATTTATCCCGATGACCCGGTAGCGCGGCTCAACACTGCGGCACTTGAACTGGAGAATGGCGCTATAGATGCTGCCATAGTCCGACTTCAGAAGTCGGATATGCCTGAAGCATGGAATAATTTAGGAATCGCATACATCTTGAAACAAGATTATAAGAAAGGAGGAGAGTATCTGGAAAAAGCGATTGATGCCGGCATTCAAGCGGCAGCATATAATATGGGGCAATTAGCAGCTTGGCTAAAGACCCAGGAGTGACTTATAAATGTATTTTTTTTTAATTAAACAATTGTAGAACTATGAAAGTAGAATGGAAAAAACTAATGTTCGGCCTCGCAATCGGAGCCGGAATGATGATGATGGCATCTTGTAGTGATGAAGAGAATTTTGACCCTGGTGGAAGTACCGGTAAGGAAACTCCGGAACCGACCGAGAAAGCATTTCTCTCCATGCGCCTGTCTACCGGTTCGTTGGCCGGTACCCGGGTGGCAGTCGACCCGACAACTTCGGGACGTACTGAAGAGCAAGTCGTGAATCATGTACGCATGGTGCTGTATGAAACCAAGAATAATACCGTGCGTTACTCTTGGGACCTGAATGTATCTACTGACGGAATGAATGAATTTACCGGAGGAGATGTAGTGAGAGGAGAAGATGTGCCATCGGCTACGCCGACTGTGAGTCGTTTTGTTACAGTAGGTCGTGAAGTGGTGAAACAGGATTATGAGTTATTGATATTGATCAATCCTCCCGGTGAATTGCTGGAGATTACCGAACAGGGAAATCCCAGAAGTTATTTATCGCGTGCAGCCAATATGACAAAAGAGTCGCTGATACAGCCTTATGGTATTGCTGCCGATAATAACTTTTATATGACTAATCATCAGGACCTTATTTTTGTTCCTGAGGTGGAGTTGAGGGATAATCAACGGATGGCCGAAGAAAATCCGGTAAGGGTCGAGGTGGAACGTGCGGTAGCTAAAGTCGTTGTCAGCGGAGTGCCTGAGGTAGTACCGCACGGTGATCGGATTGACAATCTGAAATGGGGACTGGATGTGACCAATATGTATACCTACTGGATGCGTAAGATGACTTTTATAGCTAACTCGGGTGGTGTTCCGAATGAAATGGAACAACTCAATGCCGGATACCGCGAGGAACGCTATGCCGAAGATCCTAACTTTACAAGATTCAGTTCCTGGAATGGAGGAAACCCTGTCGGACAGTTTGAGTATTTGTCAGGGACTCCGGAGTTGAGCAAGAATTTTGATGACTATGATTATACGCTGGAAAATACGATGGACGCTGCCGACCAGCGGCATGACGTAACTACCCGTGTAGTGATTAGCGGAACTTACACGCCGAATGGCTTCGGATCGGTTGCGACTCGTAACGGAGGGGGCATCAGTTTCTACTATTTCAAAGGCAATGCTATCAGAGTGGAAGCCATGCGGGATATGGTAAATGACAGGGGGCAGATTCCTCAGGAATTACGTGATGCAGGTTTGGAACAGGCTATAGAGAACGTACTGGCCTGGAACCCGAATGCATTTAATTCACCTACGGTTTCTTTTTCGGAGGGTGGCATTAATTTCTACTATCAAGGAGTGTGCTATTATACGGTTCTGATTCGTCATTTCTCCAATAACATGGTACCTGTATTGATGGGATACGGACGCTATGGCGTGGTACGGAATAATGTATATCAGCTTAGTATCAATAAGATTATCGGTCCGGGACAGCCGGTGATCAATCCTCCCGGAACAGATCCGGATGACGAAGACACTTCCTGGATCTCGGCTGACGTCAACATTATGCGGTGGTATATCCGTAATCAGAATGTAGAGGAACTTTTATAAATTCTTTCTTATAAACTAAACTGAAGTAACTATGAACAGATTTATCGGATACATACAGGTTGCATGTTGCTGCCTTTTGCTATGTGCTTCCTGCGTCAGAGACGGGATGGATGAAGATTGCAACTCTTATGTCCGCTTTGTATACGACTACAACCTGGAATACATAGACTTGTTTCATAAGCAGGCAACCAAGATGAACCTGTATGTATTCGATGAAAAAGGTGTATTTGTGACAGAATTGAAAGAAGAATCCGGTGCTTTTGCACCGGATTACCTGATGACTTTACCCGGAGCCATGGCAGGCAGAAGATATATTTTTGTGGCTTGGTCGGGGTTGTATGACAAGTCGTATGACAAAGTTACCCTGACTCCCGGGGTATCTACGTTGGAAGATCTGGAAGTCAGTGTCAACAATCTGAAAACCCGGATTGGAGGAGGGGTGGTCGACAGAGAACTCCATTTACTGTGGCATGGCAAACAGACGGAGGTATCTCCACAGTATAATAATGATATCACCACTGTCTCTTTGCTGAAGAATACGAAGAAATTCCGTATCATCATGCAGATGCTCGACGACAGCAGTATTCACGTGGATGATTATGATTTTCGAATTATTTCGCCCAATGGGAGGTACAACCATGAAAATGGGCTTTTGGGAGACGAAACGGACGAGAAAGTGGAATATACTGCTTATCATACCGAAGACGATCCTGAGACCGGAGCTATAGCCGAACTGAATACGTTGCGTCTGATGACTGATACCGAAAACAGATTGGTTATCACGCATAAGTCATCGGGTAATGTGATTCTTGACATCCCCTTGAATAAATATCTTAATGCGCTGAGGCTTCAGCAATATGCTGATATACCCTTGCAGGAATATCTGGACCGTGCCGATAAACACGGTATTATTCTATTCTTTAAAGGTATGGATGGCAACGGAAATTATATAAGTGTGGATGTACAGATCAACGGTTGGCTGATCCGGAAGCAAGAGGTCGATGGAGTTTAAGTATCAGGGTGTAGCTATCCGTTCCGGATGGCTACACCCTAATGCCGATATGGCTACACCCTTTCTTCTGTAGGGTGTAGCCATATTTTTATACAGGTATTGGTCGGTCGGGGGTTACAGGGTGTCGATGAAATTCTTCTGTTGTTCCAGGAAAGTAATTCTTTGGGACTCTCCGCTTTCTGAAATCAGTGTGGAGTGTCTTTTCAATGATTGTATCCAGTCTTTTTGTATGCCGCAAATTCGTGGGCTTTGAGAGTCCATTGAGTTAATAGAATATACCCGGAGGAGACTGATTTGGAAATCTTTCTTTTCTATATAGCTGTAGGTTGCTTCAAAATCGATATTGGATAAGTAAATGGCTACTTTGTTTCCGTTACTGAATTCACCTTTTGCGGATATCTGTTCCAGTTCATGCAGCAACAGCTCCAGTTCGTTTTTTAAATGTATCAGGTCAGTTTCCGAAATCAGATTGAGGCCGGCAAAATACTTCATTTCTTTTACAAACGAGTAGAAGACATTGCTGTCCCATATAAAACAGGTCTTTCTGCACGCTTTGACAGCCTCACTCAACAGTTTATGGGCATGGACCGCTTTGTCCGGTATGTGCATTCCCGATAAGCTGTTTGGGGTACGTATTTTCCCATTTTGATAAATCCATCTGCACAGGCGAAACTTTGATAAGTATTCGTACGAAGAATAGAGGGTGAAAGGAATTACGTTCGAAGCGGTATATATCTTCGTGCTGATATCATCTTTTACGTAGTTGAATATGCGCAGATAGCGTTCTATAATCTCATAATAACTTTCCAGAGGATCGGGTGAGTGAAGCAGGTTTAAATCGAAAGTCACACGGTTCGACTGGTGATTTCCAATAATCTGATCAATTGATATTCCCAGTTTGCATGAAATCATGGCAATTTCGTCAAAGGTGAAAGCCACTTCGCCTCGTAATCTTCGGTATACAGCCTCTTTTCCCATACATAGGGCATCTGTCAGGTAGTTGGCCAGATTTATTCCACGGGGAATCCGTTCTTTCATTGCTGCAATAAGTTCGTTAACGATATAATTTTTCATAACTGCCGTTTGGGTTATTGATTAATAATATTGCGAGAATCACAATGGCTTGTGACATATGCAAATATAGAGTAAGTAGACCGAACTTTTGTATGGTATATCATGTGTAGAAAAAAGAGGAATTTTCTGATTGGAGAATTCTTGTCGGAGGGATGGCTGGAGAATGAAAAAAAACAGATGGCATTGCCACCTGTTTCCGATAATTGTCACTGTTCTCCTACATTGTTTCGTTTTTCGTTTTTAATAAAGTTATAAGGTATTTATTATTTCACGCTGTTCATTAAAGAAACGTATACGTTGCATCTCTCCGCTTTCGGATATTTGAGTTGAGAATTTTTTGAGTGATTGTACCCACTCTTTCAGGCTGCGGAACATGCCGTCATCCTGCGTTGTAATGGCATTGATGGAGTATATGCGTATCATACTGATATGGCTGTTGCTGGTTGCCACATAGCTATAGGTGGCATCGAATTTGATATTTGAGATATAGATACGTACATCGTTACCGGTTTCATACTTACCTTTTCCGGCCAACTCTTCCAATTCATCCGTCAGAAGCAATAAATCGTCTTTTATCAACTCTTTGTCTTCTTCCGAAACCAGGTGGATTTCCGAAAAGAACTGTATATCTCTCACTACATGTTCGAATACGGTATTGTCCCAGATATAATCAGTCGTCTTCATCTGCTGTGTCATATTGACAAAGTCTTTCTGGATGTTATATATTTTGTGGGGAATTTCCAGTTCATCAAAATGCTTGCATTTGATATTTTCATTCTGGTACATCCATTTAAACAGACGAAACTTTGAAAGTACATCATGTTTGAGATATAATGCTTGAGGCAATATGTTTGAAGAGGTTGCCATTTCTGTAGTGGGATCTTCCCGGATGTTATCGAATGCATCGACATATTTCGTGAGAATATCGTGATAGGTTTCGAATGTATTGGTATGGTGTACGACGTTCAGGTCGAATACCGCATTGTTGCTGAAACTCACACCGATCATCTTGTCGAGCGATATTCCCAATTTTCTCGAGATGACGGCAGCTTCTGCCAAAGTAAACGGTACTTCTCCCCGCAGTCGGCGATAGATGGCCTCCTTACCTATATATAAAATGTCCATTAGAGTGTTTGCCAGGTTGGTTCCGGTCGGCATCTTTTCTTTTGCGGCTTCTATTAAGCCTATATTTAATTCGTTTGTTATCATAATTTTCAGTTTGTACTGTTTCTCTGTTTAACACTTTTATCCCCCGGCTTGTTTCGCAATTCGCAACTATTTTTTATTTGGTGCCCTTACTTGCAAAAAGAGGAAGTCTGTCACGATCAATCTACATATAGAGAAAGGGCCGGAGGGATAGAAACATTCTGCCGGTCACAAATATCCTTCAATCCCGATGTAGTTTTGTGACATAAGCCGGAAAGCTTGTTTTTTATGTCAAACCCCTAAAGCGATTACGATGGATTTAGAAAAGGTATTAATTAGAGAGATAAACAATGATAGTCGTATTTTTCTGTATAAAGAGGGAGATTGCTGGAGTGCGCACGATAATTCCGCACGGCATCTTTGCTTTTTATATTCGCAGTTCAATGCGTATGATCGCATTTATCAGGCGTATGAGATTGTATTAAAGTGCGTTATGCTGAGTAATGCAATGATTGAGAAGTTTATCGAACATACATTGGTGAGTACGGTTCATGGAGATGAAATTGAAATCTGCATTCCAAAAGAAAAAAGAGCAGAATTTGAAAGCTGGCGTAGTACGTCCGGGGTATAAAAGAATTTTTAGAATCAGTTTCTTTTTATTAAAAATATATGTTCGAAAAACTTGCATATTTTAATCAAATCTTATACATTTGTCCAGATATAGATGAGAAGAGAGCATGTATTTGCCCTTTGTCATTATAAAATAATTACATGAAAAGAATCTTAGTTAGCGGAGGTGCGGGTTTTATTGGTTCGCATCTTTGTACCCGGCTAATCAACGAGGGGCACGACGTTATTTGTCTGGATAATTTTTTTACCGGATCAAAAGAAAATATTATCCATTTGATGGATAACCACCATTTCGAAGTGGTACGTCATGATATAACATTTCCATATAGTGCTGAAGTAGACGAAATATACAACCTTGCCTGCCCGGCGTCTCCCATACATTATCAGTACGATGCCATTCAAACCATTAAAACATCCGTAATGGGAGCTATCAATATGTTGGGGTTAGCCCGTAGGCTCAATGCTAAAATATTGCAAGCTTCAACCAGTGAGGTTTACGGAGATCCGGAGGTTCATCCGCAACCTGAATCTTATTGGGGAAATGTCAATCCGATCGGCATCCGTTCTTGTTATGATGAAGGGAAACGTTGTTCTGAAACTCTCTTTATGGATTATCACCGGCAGAATAACGTACGCATTAAAATTGTTCGTATTTTCAATACATACGGTCCTCGGATGTTGCCGAATGACGGGAGAGTGGTTTCTAATTTTCTTATCCAGGCACTGAAGAACGACGATATTACTATCTATGGGACAGGTGAGCAAACCCGTAGCTTCCAGTATATTGATGATTTGGTTGAGGGTATGATCCGGATGATGAATACGGGTGATGATTTTATCGGACCGATAAATCTTGGCAATCCGAATGAATTTTCCATGCTTCAGTTAGCGGAGAAGATCATCCAAAAGACCGGATCGAAGTCGAAGATTACTTTTAAGCCCCTGCCGCACGACGATCCCCAACAGCGTAAGCCTGATATCAGACTGGCACAGGAAAAATTGGGTTGGCAACCGACTATTTTGCTGGATGAAGGTTTGGATCGTATGATTGACTATTTCAAAATGAAGTATAAGTTATAATAAAATAAGAACTCAAGATTAAAGCTACATAAAGATGAATATGGAAATAAATCCCTCGGAATATAAAATTCTCATTGTAGACGATGTTATGTCCAATGTCCTTTTATTGAAGGTATTGCTGACCAATGAGAAGTTTAACATAGTGACAGCTAGCAATGGGAATCAGGCATTGGACCAAGTAAAGAAAGAGAATCCCGACCTGATATTGCTGGATGTGATGATGCCGGATATGAGTGGTTTTGAAGTTTCTCAAAAGTTGAAGGCGGATCCCGAAGCGGCCCATATTCCGATCATCTTTTTGACCGCATTGAATAGTACTGCCGATATAGTCAAAGGATTTCAGGTAGGCGGCAACGATTTTATCTCTAAACCTTTTAATAAAGAAGAACTGATTATTCGGGTCAGTCATCAGATTTCTTTAGTAGCGGCCAAACGTATTATTGAAGCCAAAACGGAGGAACTTAAAAAGACGATTATCGGGCGTGATAAGCTTTATTCTGTGATTGCCCATGACCTCCGTTCGCCTATGGGATCTATTAAGATGGTGCTTAATATGCTGATTCTTAGTTTGCCCAAAGAAAAAATCGGCGAAGATATGTATGAACTGCTGACTATGGCCAATCAGACTACCGAAGATGTGTTTTCGTTGTTGGATAACTTACTGAAATGGACAAAAAGCCAGATAGGTAAGCTTAAAGTCGTATATCAGGATATCGACATGGTGGAAGTTGTAGAGGGAGTAGGAGAAATCTTCGCAATGGTTGCCGGCCTGAAGAATATTCGTTTGCGAATTGAATCGCCGGAATGTCAGGCGGTACATGCCGATATCGATATGATAAAGACGGTGATACGCAATTTAATAAGCAATGCCATTAAATTCAGTAATGAAGGTTCCGAAGTTCTTATAAAAGTTGAAGAGTCGGATGGAATGTCGGTAGTTAGTGTTAAAGATAGCGGATGCGGTATTGACGAAGAAAGCCAGAAAAAACTGTTGCATACCGATACACATTTCAGTACATTCGGTACTAATAATGAAGAAGGTTCGGGACTCGGGTTACTTTTGTGCCAGGATTTTGTTGTGAAAAATGGAGGAAAGTTGTGGTTTACTTCTGTTAAAGATGAAGGTTCAACTTTCTATTTCTCGATTCCACTGAAAAAATAAGGATTCCGATAGCGATGGAAGAATCGTTCCGAATATAGATTATTCTAATAAAAATGGAGATGTACTCCCATTCATCACAGGGTGAACTTTATCTGTGTTATCTGTGATGTCTTAACATAATAAGTAAACCCCGAAAGTTTTTTGTCCAACTTTCGGGGTTTACTTCATTTCGACACAGATCCATTTTTTCTATTGCCGGATTCCGGTGTTGTTTCTGGGATTATATATGGATAGGAGGTTTTTATTATCGTTTGCACATTGCTTTAAAATCGCAATATTCACATTTCTTTGTATCCTCTGTTTGAGTGAATTCCTCTTTGTCATCGTATATCTCTTCAAGCAATTTCAGGAGACGCTCACGGAATTCATCTTCATAAACCGAAAAATCATCGACCGGCAGTTTAGGCTTGCGAGCTTCTCCTATTTCAATTACAGGAGAGTAACTCTCGGAAGCTGCCCGATGAATATAGAGTAGCGAGGGAGCTACTTTTAGTGCCTGTTGCCGTGCCATAATGGCGGCGTATAGGAAAGTTTGGAAGATGTAGTTGGGGCGTCCTTCGGCAGGTGTGAATAATTGTTCTATATTTGCCGGTACTTTGGGGCTGCCTCCGGTCTTATAATCCACAATTCGGAGTGTACCTTCTTTGCTATCCATACGGTCGATGGTGCCTCCGATTCTTAGTGATAACTTTCCCACAGGCCCTTCTATCCGGATATCCTCCACTACTTCCTGTTCCATACCCATCATTCGGAAAGGGGCATATTGCAGGTCATTACGCAGCAGTTGGCGGAGATACGAAGTGATAACCTTTGAGTTTATTAGCTGGATTCCGTTATACTCGGGCTTCTCGTCGATAGGAACATGAAAAAATATTTCTTTAAAAGCTATATCCACGTAGTTTTGAAGACGGATATTATCGCGCAATAGGCGTTCAAGATCTTCTTTATGGACATCTCGTTTGTTGGCTGTCAGATCTAAATAAACCAATTGGGCAGAACGGTGGAAGATGGTTCCGAACAGGGCGGAGTCAATTTCAGCACTGACTTCATCGGGAGCTTTAAGGCGTGCCACATAACGGAAATAAAACTTCAGCCGACAATCAAGATAGGTGTTTAATGCTGAAGGCGAAAGTATTAGGGCATCCGGGTTGCGTGAGAAGTCATAAGTCCGGTATAAACGGTCAATAATTTCCGGGGTTTTTGTAATGCGGATTTCCTTGCTGTTTTGTGGCGATTGTCCGGCTTCAAGATATTCACGGCTGATTTCATGTGGCCATTCAATCAGAAACTGTAGCATGAAACGTGACCATTCTCCTCTGTTTAACCCATCTGATGAGGTGTTATACATTAAGGTTATATTTTCTGCACGCTGAATCAGGCGATAGAAATAATAGGCATAAACAGCATTCTTATGTTCAATAGTAGTCATGCCGAAAGCTTTGCGTAAATTATAAGGGATGAATGATGACTCACCTCCCGATTTGGGCAATTGGCCTTCATTAAGCGATAGAAGGAGCAAGTTACGGAAGTCGAGGTTACGTGTTTCCAATACTCCCATGATCTGCATTCCTATAGCCGGTTCACCATGAAAAGGAATGTTGGCTGCATTCAGTATTTTATTTAATAAACGTTTCAGAGTTTCTATGCGTACCTGCAATTCGTTGTTGTCTATCAGATTGAGCAACCTGTTGACTAATGTGAAACTTTTGAAGAGAGATTCACGGTACAGCTGATTGAAAATGTCATCGCTTTCCTGTTCCTGACGATATAAAACAGATACTTCTTTCAGCAGTTCCGTGATGTAGACACAGAGTTCACGGATACCATTGCGGGGCGTAAACAATATGTCCAGAAATTTGTCTTTCTTTAATTCGGATGGAAAAGGATAAAAACGGTTGGTCTTTGTAAGTTCCCGTTGCAGCGGCTCAGCTTTATCTGAGAGGCGGCGGGTATAGGGATGTTTCAATACCGTCTGTACGGCATCATAGATATATCGTCCCGAGTCTGTCCGGTATCCGCTGGTTTGCAGTTCGAGTATGGCGTTGATAAAACTATATACCGGAGTCTGTGCTAACGGAAATCCCATGGTGATATTGACATTCCTTACTACCTCCGGTATAGAGTGCAAAACAGGGAGAAGTAAAGCTTCATTGCACAGCACAACGGCATTTTCTTTTTCTTCGTTACTCAGGTTCTCATGTACCCATTGAGGCAGATAACGGGCTTGTGCGTTCTCGGTTGGGGAAGAGATAAAACGAACTTTTTTTGGTTTTATCAATTCATTGAACAATTCGGCAGGAAGCTCATTGGGGAAGAGTTTGAGATTGCGGTTGATAAATTCTCCGGCCTCATGGCGTTGTTTTTGCCGGGAAGGAAGCTGAGTGTAAAACACGTCATAATCCCAATAGAAAAGAGCCTTACCCGCATTCTGCAATTGTTGGAAGAAGTGAGTTTCCACCTTGTTCAGTACGTTGAAGCCGACAAATACATAGCAGTCATATTTCAATGAATCCGGTTCAAGTTGTTCAATAACGTTTCGGTAGAGCATACCTTCGTAGGCAAATCCTAATTCTTCCAGCTTTTTATGATATCGGCGATAAATATCACCCAATTTATCCCAAAGAGAAATAAACTTTTCTTTTAACAGTGTTCTCTTTTCGATAGAAAAATTTTGGAAAAACTGCTGGATAGCCTGTTCTTGCTCTTGGTCGAGAAATTCATAATCATCCATGACATTCTTTAAGTCCTGCAGATTAGTAAATAACTTATCTGCATGAACCAGATTTTTGTCTACATCATCAAAATCACTGATTAATAACTCACCCCAGAAGTAGAAGTCGTCCAGTGATTCGTCACTATTTGTTTCTTCACGGAATATTTTATAAAGCTCGCATACTAACCGAATCGGATCTCCTAGTTTTAACACCGATAAATGCTGAAATAATTCGCTGATACTTAAATATGCCGGTGACCAAAGAGGTTGATCGGACTGATTTGCCAAATGTTCATTAAAGAACAGACTGGCACGTTTGTTAGGGAATATGATAGCTGTGCGTGACAGATCATTTCCTATTTTACAGTAAAGGTCCTGCGCGACCAATTGGAGAAATGTTTTCATACTTTTTCGATTATTTCTTCTTCTACATACCACAGATAACCTGTGATGTTTTTGTATCCCATTCGGGAGAGGAGCTGCATGTATCCTTTTACCTGTTTGTTGTATTTTTTGTTTGCTTTACCAAATTTGAAGTCTACCACAACTACTTGCTCGTTTTTCATCATTACACGATCAGGGCGACGGGTTTGTAATACACCTTTGTCTTTGTAAATGATTGCGCACTCGTTGAACAATCTCCATTCACCGGAGTACCACTCTTGTACTTCAGGTAAGGAGAAGGCCTTTACGGTCAGAGAACGTATTTGTTCTTCCGCTTCTTTGCTGCCAATGATTCCCTCGAATATCAAGTGATGAATGGCCGGTTCTATGTCATCCTTGGTCTCAATGGCAGAAAATAAAGTATGTAACAATTGTCCGTGATTTATGAAGCGGTCATCGGATTCTTCTTCAGAAAGCCCCTTGATAAAATCAGCAGATCGGTTGGACTGTCGGAATTCTATATCCGGATGCATAGATTCCATATTGACCGGAAGTTTTTCCGGTTTGCGAGTCAGCTTGTTACCTGAATCGATTTTTTTCTCATTTTCGGATGGGCAAAGGTCACCTAATTCATATACCTGTTCTTCATCCCATTCCTGATCTAATTTGTTGGCAGCCTGTGGTAGTGCTCCGGTTAGCAATTCGGCCATTGTATTTCTTTGTCCTTTCCGACTCCAGATAATCAAATTTTTGCCGGCACGTGTAAATGCTACGTAAAGCAGATTCAGATTGTCTACCCATAGTTGCAGGCGTTCGTGTAAATAATCTGTGCGGTATACAGATTCTGCCATGGCGGAAGAGTAATTTACCGGCACAATATCCAACTCGTTGAAAGGGGCTTCTTGAGGTACGCACCAGACGAGTTGGTTGTTTGTTTCATTTTCCAGTTTCCAGTCGCAGAAGGGTAGGAGTACCGTATGAAATTCCAGTCCTTTGGATTTATGTATTGAAAAGATACGTATACCCTCCACTTCGCCACTCGGAATTGTTTTCCCGGATAACGTCTCGTTCCAATATCGTATAAAGCTGTCCGGATCAGAAGAGTGGCTTTGCAGATAATCGGTTACTGCATCAAAGAAAGCAAACAGGTAAGCATCCTGTTGTTCAATACGGTGCAGTTCAAATAAACTGAAAAGTTCCTCTAACAGTTCATACAGAGGCATTAACCGTAGTTCTGCCATTCGTTCCAGAAAAGCCGGTGGAAATAATTCTTCGGCTTTATGGAGGAGCAGCGAATTGAGATCATACTCCGAATGAAGTATTTGTAATTGGTAATTAGTGGCCAACTGTGCTTTCACGATCCGATTCTCCGGATCGGAAAGATAGCGCAAGGCATCCAACATCATACAGATGGCGAGCGAGGCATCCAGACGGAAGGCTTCGTCAGACACAATCTTATAATTTAGTTGTTTATCGAAGTAATCGGCAATACGCGGAATACTTTTATTCTTTCTGACGAGAATAGCTATATCGTTCAGTTTGACGCCGGATTGTAACAGATGTTCTACTTCCATTCCCAGGCTGATAAGGGTTTGTTCTGTATAATCATGTTCTTCGTCCGGTTCGAGAAACTCTACCTTAACGTATCCTTGTTGTTTGTTTCGGGGGGATTCCTGTTCCACGTCGGCATATGCATTGATTAGAGGCTCACAAATACTTCCCAACTGCTTATTATACATTTCGTTGAGATAGTCCACAGCTGCGGAGAATATACTATTGTTGAATCGTATGATATTGGTTTCACTTCGGCGGTTGGTTTTTAACGTTTCTGTACGGATAGAAAAATATCCAAGTTGCTTGTTTAATCCGTTAAGGATTCCCCAATCGCCGTTTCGCCAACGATAAATAGATTGCTTGACATCACCTACAATCAAGCTGTCGGCTCCTTGAGACAATCCTTCAAGTAGCAGGAGTTTAAAATTATCCCATTGCATTCGACTGGTGTCTTGAAATTCGTCTATCATCACATTGCGGATGTTAGTTCCGATTTTTTCGAAAACAAAAGAGGAATCACCGTCTTTCACTAATTGGTGGAGCAAAGCGTTGGTATCCGAAAGGAGGAAACGATTGTTTTCACGATTCAGTTGACGTACTTCTTCATCAATATTGGTTAAAAGCCGGACTTTGTTCAGGTGCTGTGTCGACAGTCGGCAGCTGTTCACTATTCGATTGTTGCGTGAGCGATATTGTTCGGCATTTTGTAGAAGCGGCATTAAGATGGAAGAAGCCAACAATATAATATCCGTATATTGTTTTGATGTTTTTGCAGCCCAATTAGTCTCGTCATCGAGGCATTTGATTACAGTAGCATTGACTATCTCGTCTCCGATTATACCGTTTTTTAGTTTATTGAAATAGCTTCCTATTCCTTTGGCTCCGTTCTTTAAATCAGTTGGTTTCAGTGATTGACTGGAAAGTACATTTTCAAACTGTTGAGCGAACTCTTTCATCTGTTCAAGAGCGGCTGTTTCCATCTCTTTTAATGTCTTACGATAATTATGGATTACATTCGGGTCACGGAGGCGTCGGCGGAGACCATCACCTTTCTCGATGTATCCTTCATCAAAAATATTCCGTCCGAAACTTTTGATCTCATCCGAAACATTCCAGCGTTTATCGTCAGCGATACGTTCATCTATATAATCGAGCAGCCATACCAGTACAGGTGAATTGGGTCCCAACTTTTCAATCATACTGTCCACAGCATCGCTCAATACTTCTACGTTGTTCAGTTCGATATTCAGATTGGGACTCAATTCAAGTTCACGAGCCAGATTACGCATGACCGATTGAAAAAAGGAATCAATGGTTTCGACGCGGAACCGACTGTAGTCATGAAGCATATAACCCAAAGCTATGCCTGCCGTTGTTCGTATCTCGTCTTCTGAATGCCCTGTCTCGGCAATTATGCGTTTTAGATAGGCATCCGAATCCGGATCGCCTATCTGTATTCCATATAATTGACTAAGAATACGCTCCTTCATTTCAGCAGTAGCTTTATTAGTAAAGGTTACTGCTAAAATCTGGCGATAGGCGCGCGGATTCCGGATTAGTAACTTGATATATTCAACAGCCAGGGTGAAGGTTTTTCCGGACCCGGCGGAGGCTTTATAGACAATGAGTTCGCTCATTCACAGTTTGTATTGGATAATGATTATTTTCTTTTTACTATTTCGAATGGTACACGTATTGAAACGCCTTTTTTCATTAAGTTATTCAGATTGGGATATAAACGTTCTTTGAAAGAATCCCAATTGCGATGTTCCATTTGGGTCCATCCTGCTTCTGCCAGTGCCAGACCGCGGGGATAGGTCATATATGTCACTCGGTTAATGTCCTTTATTGCTTCTCCCCAAAGTGTTCCCATTACTCCCAGAATGTGTGCCTGTTCTGCTGCGGGTTTTCCGTATCCCGGATCAAACTGATAGCATGTTTCGAGTGTAGTTACCGGCATTCCCCAGTTATTAAATTCCGGAAGATCTCCTTTGAACTGCGGATAATCCAGATATGCAAATTCTCCCGGAGCCATAATCAGAGGGTTACCATGCTGTTGGGTCAGTTTCTGGCAAGTTGGCGTCAATCCGTATCTCCAGCTCACAAGTGTTACATTTTTAGGGTAAGGGAACAGATAATCGTTGGCCGGCATGCGAATGTTATCTAATTCACACCAGAGAATAGGGTATTTTCCATCAGCCTCTACGAAACTGAGCATACGGCTGAAAAAAGGAATCATTAATTGGGAAGCCTTTTCGTATTTCAGTTCCTTCATCATCTTTTGGCAGCGTTCACATTTGGTCCAGTTCTTTTCTATAACTGCTTCGTCACCACCCAGGTGAATATAACGTGAAGGAAAGAGAGCACTTACTTCATCAATAATATCTTTGTACACTTCATACACTTTTTCATTATTGGCACAAAGCATTAAGTTTACAGTCTCACCTACATTCTTTGCAATGGTATCGGTGTGTGTACATCCCAGTTCAGGATAAGCGGCTAATACAGCGACAGTGTGTCCCGGAATATCCAATTCCGGCACTATTTCAACATGGCGTTCGGCTGCATAACGAATCAGGTCGGCCAACTCTTCTTGAGTATAAAAAGATTGTCCTGCGGTAAGTTTCGGATGCTTTCTAATTTCGATTCTCCATCCTTGATCATCTGTCAGGTGAAGTTGAAGCACATTATATTTGTAGCGTACCATCTGATCGATGTAGAACTTTACATCTTCTATTGGTAAAAAATGCCGGGCAGGGTCTAGCATTAAAGCCCGGTAGCCAAAGCGAGGCGCATCATCGATACTGATAGGAGTCATTTCTTTCCGATTGCTGGAGCATACATCTCCCAAGAGAACTTGATCGACAGTCATTACACCATAGAAAACGGCTGCTGCACTGGCTCCGCTAATGGTCATCCCTTTCTGGTCAACTTTGAGTTGATAATGTTCTTTTCCTTCCAATTGTGGATCAATAATTAACCGGATGGGGGATTGGCGAGAGCCGGAAAGGGGAATGTCTACTTGCATGCGGTCTTTCAGTATACTTTGCAGAGTAGTAGCCGCAAACTTTAATTCCGGTTGTCCGGGGTGAATCGTGATGTTCTTACCTGTTAAGCTAAAAGGTTTACCTTGCACTTGCTCTATGTGATTGGGCATAGGCAACAGGGCTGAACGATTGTTTTGTGCGGTTGCTGTAAAAGCAAACAAGAGGAAAATCAGTCCTAAATAGTTTTTCATGGGGTTAATTTATTAATTAGTTTCGTGGCAAATATACAGTTTTTGTACGAGAAAACGGACACTTCAGCACAGAAAGAGAGTATGCTGATACTTTCTTTTCGATTAGAATTTTGCATAAAAATGTGAGATTCATTCGTGAAATAGAGAAAAAAGATAAAAATAGATCATTCTTATTAGGTAATATGAGCTATTTTGTTACCTTTGCGCCCCCCTTATTCCATAGCGTAGAATAAGGTTAAGTGCTAATTAGATTTAACATGAGACTAAAAACAATCCTACTGACCACTATGGCCACCGGTTCATTTTTGTGCGAGCCTGTTGCTGCTATGTGTATTGAACCTCCCGCAACTCCTGAAATGGGATGGTTTTTGAAAAAGAAAAAAAAGAGTAATCCCCAAGACAGTATTAAGGTTAAGAATGAGTATGAGAAATTAACAGGAAGCGATAGTGTCGTTCGTCGTGGTATGTTCAATGTATACCAAAAGAAGAACGATTATTACTTTGAGATTCCTTCCACCCTGTTGGGGCGTGATATGCTAGTGGTGAATAAACTGCAACGGGTACCTGCAGAACTGAATGAAGCCGGAGTGAATCGTGGAACTAATTATGAGAATCAGATGATCCGCTTTGAGTTGGATAAATCGGCTAATAAATTATTAATCCGTCAAAGTCGTCCGTTACCTATTTCACCATCTGAAGATGCCATTAGCCAATCGGTGAAGGATAATTATATTTCTCCGCTGATAGCCGGGTTTAAGGTAGAAGCATATAACAATGATTCTACCAGCATGCTGATTAAAGTGAACGATATATATGATGGTACAGAGACAAGCATAAATAACGTATTTACCAATATTAATCTTGGCACATCGGCCATCAAGAATTTATCAAGAATTCTATCCATCAAGTCCTTTGATAATAATGTGGTAGCAACCTCCGAACTGACTACTCGTGTGACCGAAGGTACTACTACTATCTATGTGACGGTAGAGGTTAGTTCCTCTATTTTGTTGCTTCCTGAAGTGCCGATGACCGGACGTTTGGATAATCCGCGCGTGGGATATTTCACTAATCCTCTGACTAATTTCAGTGATGGACAACAACGGGTAAATAAAAAACAATTTATTACTCGATGGCGTCTGGAGCCCAGGCCTGAAGATCGGGCAGCGTATTTACGTGGAGAATTGGTAGAACCCCGAAAACCGATTGTCTTTTATATAGAAAATTCGACACCTTATCGTTGGAGGAAGTATATTAAACAAGGAATTGAAGACTGGCAAGTAGCCTTTGAACGTGCCGGATTTAAAAATGCCATTATCGCTAAAGATATTACCGAGGACATGGAGGTAGATATGGATGATGTGAATTATTCTGTGCTGACTTATGCCGCATCTACCAAAGCAAATGCAATGGGACCTTCTATTCTTGATCCGCGTTCGGGAGAAATCCTTGAGGCTGATATCATGTGGTGGCATAATGTACTTTCAATGCTTCAGGAGTGGATTACGGTACAAACAGGTGTAGTGCGTCCTGAGGCTCGTGGTGTTGCTTTACCGGATAGTCTGATGGGAGATGCCATGCGCTTTGTTGCCTGTCATGAAGTGGGACATTCACTCGGACTGCGCCATAACATGATGGGGTCATGGGCTTTTCCTACAGATTCTCTCCGTTCGAAAACATTTACCGACCGAATGAATTCGACTTCATCGTCTATCATGGATTATGCCCGCTTTAACTATGTGGCACAGCCGGGTGATGGTATAAAGGCACTTTCTCCTCACATCGGGCCGTATGATATGTTTGCTATAGAATATGGTTATCGTTGGTATGGCAAGCAAACACCGGAAGAAGAAAAAGAATTGTTGCAGGATTTTTTAGCGAAACACACTGATCGGCTTTATAAATATAGTGAGGCACAGGATCCGCGGGATGCCGTTGACCCTCGTGCACAGAACGAAGATCTTGGCGATGATCCGATCCGTTCTTCACAGTATGGCATTGCCAATTTGAAATGTATTGTTCCCCAAATCATTCAATGGACAACTACCGGAGAGAAAGGACAGACGTACGAAGAGGCTTCTCGTTTGTATTATGCCGTTATTAATCACTGGAATAATTATCTTTATCATGTAATGGCGAACATTGGAGGTATTTATATTGAAAATACAACGGTAGGTGATGGTGAGAAAACTTATACGTTTGTGGAAAAGGAGAAGCAGCAGGCTGCTTTGAGGTTTTTGCTTGATGAGGTGCTATGCTATCCGAAATGGTTGTTCGACCCTGAAATAGCTCAATATACTTATCTGCTTAAAAATACTCCTTTGGGAGTAGTAGAGAATGCCCCAACACAAGTGCTGAAAAATGCACAGGCTTATGTTTTCTGGGATTTACTGTCGAATAATCGCCTGATGCGTATGCTTGAGAATGAATCGGTAAACGGGAAAAAAGCCTTCACAGCTGTTGAATTGATGGATGGTTTGCATAAAAGTATTTTTGCTGTAACAGAGCGTGGTGGACTGCCCGATGTTATGACACGTAACTTACAGAAAGGTTTTGTAGATGCATTGATTACTGCTGCTGCCGAAAGCGAGGGAGTGAAAGTTAACAAGAAATTGATTGATAATCACTTCTTGTTCGACCTTCAGACACCGATTTGTAGTTGTGATGACCATGTACATCGTTCGGCACATACTGATCGCATGGGGGCTCGCCGTGAACTGAATTTTTATGGGTCTCAGATAAACCGTATTTCCGATGCCATTTCAGTAAAACGTGGTGAATTGCTTCGCATTAAAGATTTGCTTCAAAGCCGTTTGGGCACATCGGATGTAGCTACCAAATATCACTATAAAGATTTGATTTTACGCATAAATACTGCGTTGGGCATTTCGAAATAAAAACACCAAAACACAAAGTTCTCTCTGACAAACACTCAACGAATTTATTTGCTGAGCGAGGGACTTTGTGTATTTATACCAAAACAGACAGTTTTCAAAATGAGTATTAATTTTATAGGATGTAACAAATGAAAAGACACGTTTTTATTCTTTTATTGTCTTTTGCCGGAGTTTTGACTTCTGCTTTTGCTGCCAGTAGGCAAGTACAAGGAGTGGTGATCTCTTCAGAAGATAATATGCCGTTGATCGGTGCTTCTGTCTATATAAAAGCAGAAGACCTGTCGAAAGATGGTAATTCTCCGACAATAACAGGAGTAATTACCGATATAGATGGAAAATTCAATATTTCAGTACCGGAGGGGGTGACACGTTTATTCTGCAGTTATGTAGGACATGAAGTACAGGAACTCAAGCTCGTTCCCGGAAAAGATCAATATGAAATCACGCTTTTTCCATCAGCTCAGATGCTTGATGCTGTGGTAGTGACTGGTTATCAGACAGTGGAACGCCGTAAGTTGACAGCAGCTGTCGGGAAACTGAACATTTCGGATGAAACCATCGGTGCTGTGAAAAGTATTGACCAGGCACTGGCCGGGCAAATTGCCGGTCTTTCCGTAACCTCTACTTCCGGAGCGCCGGGTGCACCTGCAAAAATACGTATTCGTGGAACTTCGTCATTGAACGGAACTCAGGATCCATTGTGGGTATTGGATGGTATTCCGTTGGAAGGTACGGATGTACCTCAGTCGAATGTATTGAATGATGTTTCTAATATACAGCAATCGTCTATTGCCGGACTGAATCCTGCAGATATTGAAAATATTACCGTGCTAAAGGATGCGGCAGCTACAGCCATTTATGGAGCACGTGCTGCAAATGGTGTAATTGTGATAACGACTAAAAAAGGAAAAGTGGGAAAACCGGTGATTAATTTCTCCTCGAAGTTTACTTATATGCCTACATTGAGTACAAACCGACTCAATATGTTGAATTCACAAGAGAAAGTAGATTTGGAACTTGAATTGCTTCGTTCTAATTTTGCGTACGGTGACAATAAGGGGGGAGTTTCTAAAATAATTTCCGGTTACGGATTGACTGATGCCTATAAAAAAGGGGGGTGGGGTGCGCTGACTCCCGAAGCTCAAACGGATATAAGTCGGTTGCGGAATACAGAAACTGATTGGGGCGATATTCTTTTCCGCGATGCATTCAATCAGGAGTATAGTTTAAGTCTTTCGGGAGGTAACGAACGGGTGACTTATTATACTTCTATCGGATATTATCAAGAAAATGGTAATGTTAAAGGCGTCGGGCTAGATCGTCTGAATATTGTAGCGAAGACTTCATATAAAGTCAACCGGATGTTGAAATTCGGAGTTTCTTTATTTGTTAATCGCCGTAACAATAAAACCTACCTGACCGATACTTATGGATTGGTGAATCCGGTATACTATTCGCGTAAGGCTAATCCATACTATCAACCTTTCGATGCAAACGGAAATTATGTATATGATTTCGATGTTCAGAACAATTCTGATACGGATTTAGGGTTTAATATTTTTGAAGAGCGTAAAAATACTTCGAATGAGGAAACGATTAATGCGCTTTCGTCTATTTTTGATGCAGAGTTGCGTTTTAATGATAAACTGAAGTTTACAACTCAACTTGGTTTGCAATTGGATAAAGCATCGAAAGAACAGATTGCCGATAAGGAGAGTTTTTCAATGCGTATAATTCGCAAAAACAGTAAATATTGGGATTCTGCCTCTCAAAGCAATAAAAACTTTATTCCGGACGGAGGAGTGCATAAAGCGTATGAGAATACGAACTCCCAGATTACCTGGAAAGCAATGGGAGAGTACCGGGACAGTTTCAATGATATCCACGAACTGGAAGTAATGGTAGGTACCGAGTTGCGTAAAACTTGGTATGAAACACTTTTCTCTGCAGGATATGGTTTTGATCGCCAGACGTTGACTACAAAACCGGTTGTCTTTCCGGATGAAGACCGTGCCAGACAGTTTCCTCTTCATCAGAAAACGTATAAAGAAAATGCCTATGTCTCTTTCTTCTCTACAGCTTCCTATTCGTTGATGAACCGTTATACATTCGGAGGAAGTATCCGTTTTGATGGTTCTGACTTATTTGGCGTAGACAAGAAATACCGTTATTTGCCTCTGTACTCTGTAAGTGGATTATGGAGATTGTCAAATGAACCTTTTATGCAGGGAACTAGAAAATGGATGGATAACCTTGCATTCCGTGTTTCGTATGGTATTCAGGGAAATATTGATAAAAATACATCTCCCTTTCTGTTGGGTAAATATATTGTAGATAATATTTTGCCGGGTGGTTCGGAACATATGATTGATATAAATTCTGCTCCAAACAAGAAACTTCGTTGGGAGAAAACTCAATCAGTAAATGTTGGACTTGATTTTTCGGTACTCAATCAGGCGATTAATCTGAGTGTAGATTACTATTATCGTAAAGGTACAGACCTAATCGGAAAACAAATGCTTCCACTTGAAACCGGCTTTGTTTCGACCAATATCAACTGGGCAAGTATGGTCAATAAAGGTGTTGAGGTATCTCTTTCTACGCGAAACGTTGCAACAAAAAATTTCTCGTGGTATACTAATTTAAATTTTGCTTATAACAATAACAAGGTATTGAGAGAAGCTATTCCTGAAGCGCAAACTATTCCGGGACGTGAGGGGTATCCGGTAGATGCTATCTTCGCGATAAAAACTGCCGGTCTGGATGAAGAAGGTTATCCTTTGTTTTATGATAAAGAAGGGAAAAAAGTAACTTTGAAAGAACTGTATCGCTTGCAGGATCCTTTTGGATTAGGTTTTACGGTTAATTCGGATGTAACTCCGGCAGAAGAGCGTAGCTTTTATTCGTATATTGGTTCACAAGATACTCCTTATACGGGTGGCCTGATCAATACATTCAGTTATAAAAATTGGGAATTAACAGCCAATTTATCATTTAATCTGGGAGGATATGTGCGTACAACGCCTTCCTATAATTTCATTAACTTTGATAGAGGGCAGAACGTAAATAGTGATATTTTAGATCGTTGGACTCCGGAGAATACCGATGGGCGTCTGCCGGCATTAATCACCAGCGAAAAACGGGCTGACGAGTATTATTGGTATGATCAGAAGAGCGAAATTTACAAGAATTTAGATATTTGGGTAAAGAAATTAAATTATTTCCGGTTGCAAAATTTGCGTTTAGGTTACCGTCTACCTGAGAAAATGATTAAATCTTTAGGAATGGGATCGGCTTCTGTGGCTATTGAAGGACGCAATTTACTTGTTTTTGGTTCAAGTTATAAGAATTTTCTTGATCCGGAGTCGATGTATAATCCGTATGCACCGCCTATCCCTAAATCAATTACGTTTAGCTTGAATTTAAATTTTTAATCATTAAGTCGAAAAAAAGAAGATGAAGAAAATATATGTTTTGGCTTTGTTGAGCTGTCTGTTGATGTTATCAGCTTGTGACAGTTATCTTGATATCAGACCCGTGGGGAGCGTGATTCCTCAAACCGCTGAGGAGTATCGTGCTTTGCTGGCACGTGCTTATCTGAATGTGCCCAATGACAGAGGGCTGGCTTGTCTTCGTTCTGATGAAATGTTGGTTAATGATAATGAATATGACCGAAATTCGTATGGAGACATTGAACGTTGGAACGATGTGTCACCATTTCCGGGAACCAGCCAGTTTACCTGGTCTAATTTCTATAATGTACTTTTTATTGCTAATCAAGTAATTGAGAGTCAAAAGGAGATTACAGAAGGAACTCCGGAGGTCGTGAATCAGTTGGTGGGTGAAGCTCATTTGCTTCGGGCTTATCTGCATTTTGTATTAGTGAACCTGCATGGACAGCCATATACGAAGTCCGGTGCTTTAAATTCAAAATCAATACCTTTAAAATTGGACACGGATCTTGAAAAAACGTTGGGACGCAATACGGTAGAAGAAGTTTATACTTCTATTTTATCGGATATAGAGCATGCCCGTGAATTAATAAATAAGGAAAAGTGGGAAACTGTCTTTTCATATCGGTTCAATGTTTTGTCTGTAGATGCGTTACAGTCTCGTGTCAGCTTATACATGGGAGCATGGCCGAAGTGTTTGGAATCGGCCGAAGCAGTATTGGCAAAGAAATCTGTTCTTGTCGATATGAATGAAACTCCTTTGGCTCTTCCCAATCATTTTGAGTCGGTTGAATCGATAACTGCTTTGGAACAGGTTATGGGTTCTTCTGTCAACAATGCTGTGTGGGTACCTGCTACTTTTCTGGCTCTTTATCAGGAAGGAGATAAGAGATTGGCCGCTTATTTTGCTGCTCCGGATGAAAATGGGAACCGAAAAAGTTCTAAAGGAGGAAAAAGAGAGTTTTCTTGTACTTTTCGTGTAGGTGAACTTTATCTTAACGCAGCCGAAGCTGCAGCAAACATGGATAAACTGCCACATGCACGTATGCGTCTTTTAGAATTAATGCGGAAGCGTTATACTCCCGAAGCATATGCCAAGAAAGAGAATGCAGTGAATGTGATGGATAAAAATGCCTTGATTAGTGAAATACTGAACGAGCGTGCTCGTGAATTAGCTTTTGAGGGACATCGTTGGTTTGATCTTCGTCGTACTACACGTCCTCGGATGGTGAAAGTACTTCAAGGTAAAACTTATATATTGGAACAGGACGATCCTCGTTATACAATTCCTATTCCGAGAGATGCTATTGCTGCCAATCCGGGATTAGCTAACTAATACACATGAAAATCTGAACACACACAACCCCAAGCCGTAGAGTTTATAAAAGGACCCTACGGCTTTTTAATTAATATATTATTCTGTATTACCAAGCTGGGATATAGTCTTTAGCTATTTTATAGAGGATGTGGAGATGGACTCTATAAAATTATGTAAGGAAACTCTTAACGGTCTAAAAGTATAAAATCAAAACTTTAGAAAAATCAATCGGACTTTTTGTAGATGGTATATATGGTATTATCGACAGACAGACGAAGAAAAGGATCTGGCAAATAACCTTTATTGCATTTATCAATGGGTAATAAAGAAGCAAGAGGACAAATGAAATTTATGGTGGAAATATAATCCTGTTAAGGATAGAAATAAAAAAGGAGTACCGCCGTACTCCAAAATAATCCTTATTTAGAATTTAAAAATTAAATAATATATTAATAATCAACTTATATGCTGATATATATGCGATTGTAAAATATTCATGTTATCTTTGTGGTGAAGAAATAGTTTAAACTAACTTTAAACCATATAAGATAATATGAAAAAAAGTATTGTATGCTATACCTCCAAGCCATTAACCAATGGTGAAAATCCTATTATGATACGATTGTATCATGGAAAATACAAATACATAGCAACGGGAGTTTCATGCAAGGTGAGTTATTGGAATCCCAACCTTTGCAGAGTATCAAGCAAGGATGCGAAGTATAAAGAAAAGAACGAGCAGATAGAACAGAAATATGAGATTATATGCCAACGGATAAAAGATTGTTTTCAGGTTTATGGTATTTATGATTTGGAATTAATTGCTGATACAAATAAGACTATTGAAATTCAAAATGACATTACCCCTTCAAAAGTACTAAACTTCTTGGAAGTTATAGATTTAAAGATAAAGGACATCAAAAAATATAGCTATCAAAAGAACTTTATACAGTTGAAAAACGCATTGTTGGCTATATATGGAAACACAATCTATATTAAAGAACTTAATCAGGGGTGGTTTAACGGCGTGATGGAATTTTTGTCCGTCAAAACGATACGCCAACAAAAGAAGTTAATCAAACACTTCCTTATCTGTTACAATTGGGGATGGCAAAATGGTTATATCACTAATTATCAAAGTCTAAAGTACAATCCAAAAGATTTGGCTTATGTCGTGAAAAAACGTGCCTTAACCATTACTCAGTTATCCTATATAAAGATGTTGCGGCAAAATCAATATGAATTGTATCTACTTGGTGTTGACATGCAACGGTATCGTGTACATGATTACACCTACAAAAGTTCCGACCTATTAAATGCCTTGACCATTTATATGATAATGTACGCTCTGCAAGGTGTTGCTCCCGTGGACCTTGCAAGTCTGAGAATAGAAGATTTGAAATTGGAAGAAATGAATAGTAACGATTTAAACCTTTATGACATAGTTAACGATAACAAACAATTCAGGCAGCAAATAAAAGAAAATACAATCATCAAATACTATTCCATCGCAGACAACAGAAACAAAACTGGTTCGGAGATTAATATCAAAGTTAAATATGATATTCTGCACCCTCTTATTAAAGATTATATGTATAAGCGAGACGGCACATTGAAGGATAAAACCGACTATCTTTTAAATGTTTATGAAAAAGAACGAATTTATACGGACAAACAGAGAGAAAGCAGAAGGAGCAATTACTTTTCAGACCTGAACAAGCAGATAAAAGATTATCTGAAAGAAAACGGGCAGGATTTTTTTGAAAGGTTCAGTTATTATACAGCCCGTCATACCTATCTCACGATTGGATATAGATTGGGGATAAAGGCTAACGTAATGGCGCAATTAGCAGCACATAATGAGGCTGAATTGCAAACCTATTTTGCAGGATTTGACGATATAACCATATTGGAAGCGAATGATAGAATCTTCAATGCCCATTAAGATAAATAAAGCTCTGTTGTAGTTTTGTACACATTCGTATTGCAGTTATGCACATTAAAAGACTTTTAGAATAGTACGTTTCATATCTGCATTGCATTTATTTGCAAATATACATTAAGATGGATTTGTGGTTAAAAGTGAATATTACTTTATCAACAAATCTATCTTTTAATTATAAGATATTGATATTTAATGTATTATGTCAAGTTTCAATATTCACTTTCAAGATTAGTGAATATTATAGGTATCAACACCCCTAACATGCAAAATTGCAACTTTCATATTTATCAAGTTCAGACCTCTTCTTCTATTGGAACATCAGGTAAGAAATCTCTAGGGGAACAATCAAAGACTTTAGCAAGTACATTCAAATGGTTTAGATTATACTTTGCCCTGCGCTTAGGATTCTCAATATCAGCAATGAAACTTGCAGACATATTCATATAATCTGCCAATTCCATCTGAGACCACCTTCGTTCCACTCTCATAGCCTTCACTTTCTGTATTACAAATTCTTCTATTTTAGTCATATACCAATCATTTTAATTGGTAAAGGAAAGATTATCGCAGAAAAGTTTTGAGCGTACATGTACGTGTATTATCTTTGCAATCTCAATTAAATAACAAGTATTCAACTTTTAATTAAAAAAATCATGAAAAAAATTCTATTCTTCATTTTAATGGCGGCTAGCCTAGTTATGTACAGTTGTGAAAGTAATGATGATTCTTCTCCAGACAACAATCCTGTTGACACAGAGTTTTCAACGGACAGAAGTATTCACATAAAGGCTTTTAGCAGTGAAAATGCACGCACATTCTCAACCACTTATAAGGAAACTGGATGCTCTGAATGCAATGCAGATGGAACGGAATTTGACGCAATTCTTTTTGATAAAAATTCGTCAAATAAAACATATAGATATATTTTAAACATAAAGGTTTCACCTCAAAAAGATATTAAAAAAGGAGATAAGTTAACGATGGTAGGAGGATTTTTTGCAGGTTCAAAAGATGACTTTCTCAAATATCAGCCTAAAAATATAACAGGAGAAATAACAGTTGAAGAAGTATACAAAGAAAAAGGCATTATACTGTCATTTAATAATTTATCATGGACAAATTCACCCAATGGAGGAACAATATACAATCTTACAGGTAAGTTAGCGTTTACTTACCCTAATTATAATCCCCTAGCTAACAAATAAATCCACACTGTTAGCAATGAAAAGATGTATTCTGGTATTACTCTTATTTTGCACCCCACTCCTAGTAATACATGCACTACCACGTAAAAAAGTAGCAATTGTATTGAGTGGTGGTGGTGCAAAAGGAGTAGCACACATCGGAGCTTTAAAAGTTATAGAAGAATTGGGAATTCCTATTGACTATGTCGCAGGAACGAGTATCGGTGCAATTGTAGGTGGACTATATTCTATTGGATATACATCTGAACAGCTAGAAATAATAGTAAAGCAAACAAATTGGATTGACCTACTTACTGATAAAATTTCACGTGATGCAATACCATTTCCTTTCAAATTGGATGACAGCAAATATCTCATATCATTACCCATTAAAAATAATGAAAAGAGCGGAGGTATAATCAGGGGCAGAAATATATCACAGTTATTGCAGCAACTCACAGAAGGCTATAATGATACAACTAATTTCGATAGTCTTCCAATTCCTTTTGCATGTATCGCTACAGATATGGCAACAAATCAGAAAGAAGTTATTCGGTCAGGCAAACTTTCAGAGGCAATGCGAGCTAGTATGGCTATCCCCGTCGTTTTTACTCCACTATATTCAGACAAGAAGGTTCTAATAGATGGAGGATTCAAAGATAACCTACCCATTGACGTTGCTAAAAGCATGGGAGCAGATATAATCATTGCAATTGATGCACAATCAGAATTGGCAACAAGTGATAAATTACAGGCTGTACCTGATGTTGTCAATCAGTTAATGCTAATGATATGTCAATCTGAATTAGATATTGACAAAATCAAACAAGTTGATGCTTACATTAAAGTTAATGTAAAAGGATATAATGCAGCAAGTTTTTCGAATGAAGCGATTGATACCCTTATCATAAGAGGAGAGAATGCAGCAAGAACAAATTATGCTTCTTTACAATCAATCAAAGATAAAGTTGGAATAGTACCTTTAAAAAAACCGCATACCACTTCATTTCAGTTACCATTTAGCCCTCAATATACCTCTATAAAAAACGACCAATTAAGAGTTGCATTAAGATTTGACAGCGAAAATATTGCGGCAATCTTATTAAATGTGAATTTGCAAAACCTAAAAACAGGAAAAGCTGAAATAACTTTAAGAGGCGGTAAACAATCTTTTCTTAATGCTCAATATAGTCTCCCATTATCAAAGATACAGGAAATAAACATCATCAATAAAATCGCTTATAATGACATTTTTCTATACAGGAATGGACAAAAGATTGCTAATCCAAGTTTTATACAGAATACCAGTAAATTGGCATATTCAATAATACCATTAGACAATCTATTATTTAAAGCTAATATATCATTAGATTATCAACGCTTTTTCAGGACATTAGTAAATCAAGAATTTTCATATCCGAAGAACTATGACTTATTCCTAAATTACAATGTAGAATTGAAATACGAAACTATTAACAAAAAATATTTTCCAACAAAAGGTTTAGATTGTCACATTGGATATACAATATATACCAACTGCCACTCTTCCGCAAACTATTCAGCATTTGATACTCAGATAAAGAAAATATTCCCCATAAGTTATAGCACATATTGTATACCATCAATATATGGAAGACTTCTTTTTAATACTAACACTCCACTAATATACAGCAACATGATAGGTGGTGAAGGATATAGTTTAGATTTTGAGCAGCAAATACCATTCTCAGGACTTATACACACAGAAAATATCAATAACGCATTCGGAGGTCTGCAAATCAAAATTCAACACACATTTCAAAAGAAACAGCATCTGACTCTTGCAGGTAATTACGCCATTTCAGAAAATCACCTATCAAACTTCTTTCATGGAAAACCAATATACGGAATTAGTGTTGGATATGGCTATGAAAGTCCATTGGGTCCAATAGAAGGTTTTCTTTCTTATTCTAATAAAACAAAAGATTTAGGATTTTATCTCAATATTGGATTTGGATTCTAAAAGTTCAACATATCATAAGTTTCTAACAGTTCTTGCGAACGTAGTCCCAAATATCGACGAGTAGTCTGTATATCAGCGTGATTAAATAGCTCTGACAACTTTATCAATGCAAATTCTGAGTTTTCCCCTGCTGCCTCAACTACCTGCCGCCCAAAAGTTTTACGCATACTATGCGTACTAAAATGCTCGATTTTCAAATTATACTTTGATTTCATTGACTTAAAAAGCACATTGATTCGCTGTGTACTATACACAGTTCTCTTTCTACTGAGAAAACACTTTTCATTTTTATCCACTACACCAAGAGACTTATAACAGTCTGCAATATGCTTTTGAAAATTACAATTAACTCTAATCTCCCTACGCTTGCCAGTTTTCTGTTCAGTGATAACAAACTTCTCATTATCCAACAGCATAGACCATGTAAGAGTAAGCAAGTCACTTATACGCAATCCGAAGAAACTACCACAGCCAATTAACAGCGACAATCTATATTCCTGGTCTCGATATAGTTTGCGAACTAGGGACAGCATAGAGTCCCATTCTAAATAATCCGAAGTAACATAACTATTTTTCAAACTCATAATATTCATTTTTAGTTGATATTCATGACTTTTGAATGTGCCATGAATACTCTAATTAGTAAATCATTGATAATCAATTAATATTCAGTAATTATATTAATGAATATCAGGCTGCCATCAATAAATCCGTTGGAGTTGTCAAGGCTGCCAATACAGTAGCCTCTTTTGCCTCATAAACTCTTAATGCTTCTCTGTCAATCTCAAACATGTTTTTCTTTGCCCATTCATAACGTGCCATCCACAAGCCTTTTAATGCTTTCCGAACTTCGGCACTTACTTTATTAATCAACTCTACAAAAGCGACCATGTGCCCTCTTGCAGCCTCTCTTGCCGCTGCTTCATAATCCGCATAGAACCAAAAGAAATCATGTTCATTAATCATTTTGACCGCCTGGTTTATTATCTCTGCTGTTGACATATCATTACCTTTTAGAATTTTCACTTTGTTTCTTTATCACACTGCAAAGATAATTATTCTATTTCAAATAAGATAATATATTCAGTTAAATCCAGTTAATTATATGATTTTATTTAAATTGAGATAATATGATATTAAAAAAGGGGAAGCAAAATCGCTTCCCCATGCCATTAAAAGACTTGGATTAAAGATTCCCACCTGAAGGACCTCCATTCCCCTTTTGTTACATCAAAAAAAGCTGTCGTTTTGAACACTTCTCGTGATTCTCCATTTCCGTTGCACATTGCCTTTGCCAATGCTGCTTGTGTTGTACCCCAACACTCTCGTAGTTCACCATTTTTCTTTTGAAAGATAAAATGTGCAATACCGTTTTTCATCTTTTCTTTCAAATTTTCAATCATCATGGCTTTTAACAAACCGATTTCAATAGAATTGGTACGAATTGCAATGACATTAGCTCTAACTGCTGTTGAATTGTTGACTATTGTAAGATTTACCATAACTATAATATTAAATTGTTCGTACTTTTTTTGATTACGATACAAATTTAGTGATTATATTTTAAATAGAATAATATATAATGCAAATTATTGTTAATATTATGATTATATTTGAAATCAAATAATATTAATTAGTATTTTTGCTTGAAAATAAGAATAAGTATGGAAAAAGCAGAGTTCAGAACCGTAATCCATCTACAAATTGGTGAGACACATGAATACTACGGCTCACCATCTTCATTGTACGACAAACATACAGCCGATGAATTGGGAATTGCCCAGGCATCCCTTAACAACTATTTCTACAAACTTCCTGATAGTGCAGAACCTATTTATACAAATAATAAATGTATCATCAGGAAGGGGATTTTATATGTGAAACCTACCACAAGGGGAAGAAAAAAAACAGAATAGTCAGAAAAAAGTTATACCCAACTGCTTCATTTCTATAAAGTAGCGGTTTTTAAGACACCTATAAAAGAATACAATGTATTGTATTTTAGTAAATTAAATTACTAAAATATCTTATATGTTATTGTTTACCATACTTGCGTAAAAAGGGTATTTTCATACCCTTTTATTGCTGTAAACTATCTGACTTTGGAATTGACAGCCAATACTTTTTTAGTGCATCACTGATTTTTTGTTTTGTACTATCATCCCGTTGTTTACCATAATTTGGGTTGTTTGCACCTTGCTTTGCTAAACTCTGTTTGAATTTCGTTGCGTCACTTGCTTCTCTGCTTACTCTTTTTACCATATTGATTTGATTTATATTGAATTATTTAGAACTTTGTTGATATTTACTTATAAATAGTTTTTAGAATGGCAAAATCAACTGAAAGACAAAATATTTTTTCTTTAGAGGACATCAGTATTGATAATATAGTGGAAAAGCATATTGCACTGTTGGAAGAACGTGCCAAGCCTCAGCAAGTTATCACAAACTTTCAGGATGTAACTTGTGATAATACATTCGTGGCGCAATATGAAACCATTCAAGGAAAAAGCAAAGCCATTCCGAGAAAATTGATACTGCACGAAAAGTATACCTTCCTGATACATAAATTGATAAAAAGGTGCAGAAACAATAAAGAAGGAGATTTTACTCGTTTCAACACTAAGGTACTCCAAGCCACATTGGGAGCTGTTTATAAAGACATGTTAGACACTTTGGCAGCAATGAATATAATACATATAGCTAACGAATATATTCCCACAATCCAAGCCCGATTGATAGAATTCAATTCCAATCTATCCGTCGCCTCTGAAATGCGTTACAATGCAGCCGTTGATAAATATAACAAGAAGATGGAGCAAGAACTAAAGAAATACGAAAAGGAACAGTTAGAAGAAATAAGGTCGGAAATGGGAAACGAATTATACGATAACTTCATTAAGTCTTTAAATCTGCTCCATCTGACAAATGAAACCGAGGCAAAGGACTACCTGAACCGACATAAGTTTATGTCAGCAAAATCAAAGGAATACTTTTCTTACATATTGGAAGAATATAAGAAGAGAGATTTCAGAATATTATCAGTAGATAGAAACCTCCGCATATACTCTATACTAACCCAATCACCAAGAATATTCAAGAATTTCACAAATATAAAATTTACATGCGACATTCATAACTCACACCCATTATTATTTAATAAAATCATAATAGATAAATACAATATAGATAATAATATTTTACATATATTATATAATAACATTAATAGTATAGATAATTCTCTCTATTCTGTTGGCAAACAACTTCGTAAAATGCTAATAAACAACAATATACAAGAATACAAAATTGCAAATATCCCCAATGATGTTTGGGAGTATATTTACAAGACTTCAAAGGGAGCGTTTTGGGACGATTTTATTGATTTAGACGAATTTAAAAGGTTGTTACGTTCCGATATTAAAGTAACACTGTTTCGTGAAGTGTTCTACTCCAAGACGTTAACAACAAAAGGAAAGGACTTCGCAAAAGTTTTTAAGAAGAAATATCCGAGCATCTATAAGTTGATAAAGGAGAATAAAAAGAATGACCGCACCTATTTGGCAAATGAAATGATGAAGATTGAAAGTTCACTGTTCAGAAACATATTAGCCAAGTTATATGCAAAACGGTTTAAAGTACTAACCATACACGATGCAATTGTTATATTGGACGTAAAAGCGAATACCCAATGCACGCCTGAACTTGTAAAATCCATCATTGAGAATGAATATCAACTTATTGATTTACTACCTGATGTTTCCACTGATTATTATACGGTTGATAATGTAGCAAATACTTTGCAACAAGAAGAACAAGACTTGAAATTGATAAATGAACTGATAGAAAGTTTCAAAGTGATTGCCAACGATGAAACACATCCAAGATGTCAAAGCTCAAAAGAAATCATTGGAGAATTGGAGAAAGGAACGGCTGAAATTTATATAAATCATCGGACTAATCAATTTGTGTGGCATCCTCTTTTTTAGAAATCTCCAAAATCTGGACCAGAATTTTTTAAAGAACCGTTGAAGATTAAGACGGTTCTTTGCAGTTCAATTCAAAAACTGAGTGTTGGGTTACCCAGTCCCACATGATTAAAATAAGCATATCTGAAAGGTTCTTGAAAAACTTAAAACTAAACTTTAAACCATTTCATTCTAAATAAGCTCTTTGCAAATGATTATCAAGTTATTGAGTTAGCATACGGGCATAAAAAAAGGAGTACCGCCGTACTCCAACCTTTGTTAACCTTAAAATCTAATACTATGAAAAACACATTGCAAATGTACGTACTTTGGTTTAAATAGCAAATTATTCAGAATGGAAAATGTGTTTTATAACATACTTTAAACAAACCAGAACTTATTGCAGACGTTTAAATAGGTATTTTCACTTTGTTTATGTACAGAGAGGGCGTATAAATGAGTCTTATTTTGCTTTATTTTTTTTATTTCCTCTGAAAGTTCTTCGTTTAAAGGAGGCATTTCAAAATCTGACATCATTACTAAATCGGCATTTCGATAGGACTTTGTTTTTAGAATGTGTATTGCGTGTAGAAGTGCGGGAGTTAAATCTGTACCCCCATGAAAACTTTGACAAAGAAAGTTTGCCAGTTCCTGTATATTTTGTCCCAGACGTTCGATTTCGATACAAGCTATGTCGTTGGAGAAATTTATAAGATAACATTTTCGATCTTGTTGTTCTGTAAGTTCTGCAATGGCAAGAATGGCCGATTTCACGAACTCTTCTCTTTCTCCACTCATGGATCCTGAAGTATCCACGCAAATGATAAATGGACCTGATTGTTCTTCTACAATTTCATTCCCTTGTATTTTTATATCTTTAATGCGATGTTGATCTTTTGATTCATAATCCATCATTTGCAGCTTCTTCTTGTTGAATCGCTCAAAGAAAAGTGGTTGCAAAGCAGGATCTGACAGATAACAATACTCTATGGGTAAGAGGCTGTTTAAATCATTACCTTCACATACTCCGGTAATATCACTTTTAGTGGCATGAGTGATGATTTGTTCCCGGTGGATACCTGCAACCATACGGAATTTCTTTTCTTTACCATAATGCTGCTTTCCCAGTATCTTTGTCAGTTCTCTGATAGCCGGGTGATTTTTGGCTATTTCATCATAATGAAACAGTTGTTTGGCAAGTTCTTGGTGTGTTCTCAACAGCCACATTAAACGGGCATTGCCTCGTTGGGGAAGTTGATCTGCAATATTTTTCTGTAAGCGATAGAATCTCTCACAAAGATTGTTGATACGTTCTATTTGGTAATTATATTCATTATTTGCCAACAGGTGATACCATTTATCAAAAAAAAGATTACGAAGGTGTTTCCACTCTTTTGATCGTTTTTTGAGTGTATGAAATCGGTCAATATAATATTGAAGATTTAAATCACCACGGTTATATTTCATTTGTAGAGGGTAAGCCGAATTTTCAAGAAAGCGTAAAAATGCACTGTCTGTAAGCTCATGTCCCTCGTAAAAATGTTCCCACTGTGTAGCGTAGTGTGAATAAAACTCTTGTAGAGAAGGTTGTGTATGCTGATAATAAGACATAATTTCTCCCTCAAGTTCCTCTTGTTTCACGATACCATTTTGAAAATGTGACTCGTATACTCTATAAGCAATGTTTTTCAGCTTCTCTTGATAAATCTCCCTGAGTTCTTGTAGCCTAATATTCCTTATTTTCCAATCCATGCGTATAAGCTATTTCTCTGATTTCATTTTGGTAAATTTCCAACATTTCTTTTTGTCTGTTTAATATTTGTTTGACCATATTACGTTGTTTGTCATCCATGAATAGATGTTCTTTACAATAGGTCAGTTCAATGTCGGTCATGCGCTTTAATTCGTTCTCCCTGTTGTGATATAAATCGATCACTTCCTGAAAACGAAATTCAAAGGGTAAAGAGGCTTCTTGAGGGTAAGCTATGTCGTATCCTGCGTTGCAAGCTAGTGGATACTCTTGATTGTTGATGAATACAGAACGTGTGCCTTTCTTGAGTGAAACTATGGCTGATTGGGATATGTTCCGGTTGCGGACATGGTCATATACTTTTAATATCCAGTTAACAGGACGATATTTATCTCTTTGAATGTAAAATAATTTTTGAGTATCTTTTTGTAAACTTTGGTAGTCGGAAGCAAAAATCAACAGATTGCCTGCTACAGGATATCTTTCAATTTGATGATAGAAAGTATCTACAATTTGCAGGGCCGGATCTTTTGTTTCACGCAAACTGTGTTCTGACTTCATGTCTTCCCGAATACTGCTCAGCTTTTGTTCTAAAGTCCGTTCGCCACAAAGATAATGGCTGATACATTCGTCAAGTGCCGATGACACCATTTGTTCGATAATTGGTATTTGTTCTATTTCATTCCATAAGCAATGAAGTAATAAAGTACAATCTGAAAAGCGGATGGTATCTGTTTCATTCAGAAAAGCAGAAGTTCTGAGCAGCGATACGATTTTCTTCCATCGACGGTCGGAAATATAGAGCGTTGAGTGTGGAACCTCTTCTTTCTGTATGTTATATTTTTCAATTTGCCGCTTGATGGAATGAATTAATTCAAAAACAGTATAATGTATCTTGATTTGGCTGATTTGAGTTCTCCAATCTGTATATTGTTCTTCTGTAATAGAAAGTCCGGTGGGAATTTCTGCTTCCATGTCATTGACAGAGGCTATCATTTGATCGAAAGCGAATTCCTGTTCGATATTCCCTATAAAATAGCGTATTAAGAAACGATCCCACAGGGCTTCTAACCCTTCTCCCTGAGCCGGCAATTCATTGGAAGCTGCAATTAATCCTTTTAATGGTAACTGTATGGTATATTGTCCATTGCGGTATACCTTTTCGTTGATAACTGTTAGCAGTGAGTTTTGTATGCTTGGTCCTGCTTTCCATATTTCATCTAAAAAAACGATTGTTGCCGAGGGGAGATAACCTTCGATAATGCGTTCGTATTTGTCTTCATCTTTCAATTTAGAGATAGATACCGGACCGAATATTTCATCAGGGGTGCTAAAACGAGACATCAGATATTCAAAAGCAGTACTTTGGTCGAAAGCCAGTTTCAAGCGCCTTGCAATAAGGCTCTTGGCAACTCCCGGAGGCCCGAGGAAGAAAATACTTTCTCCTGAAATTGCGGAGAGTAGTGATAATGCGATGGGATGTTCTTTTTCGAAAATTCCCTTGTTCATGGCATGCAACAATTGGGTGATATGTGTTTTGACAGTTTTCATGTAATCTCTGAATTTTGTGCAAATTTAAGAGATTTTTCTGCCAAAATCAGGCATAGTTGTATTTTTGTCTATCAATAGGTTCTATAAACATATATTCATAAGAAAGTGTTATCGATTGAAATTGGTGAAATAGAAACAATATCGTATCTTTATCACCTGTAATAGCATATAGAAAGGAGCTTTATCTATGGAGTTGCGTACTGTCAATGTCACTCGTTATATTATGCCTCTGCGTGAAGGTGGTTCACTGCCTGCATTGGCAGAAGCTGATGACAGTTTTAAGTATGTTGTCAAGTTTCGGGGAGCGGGACATGGAACCAAGGCATTAATTGCAGAACTGATTGGCGGTGAGGTTGCACGAGTATTAGGCTTTCGTGTACCGGAGTTAGTGTTTTTGAATTTAGATGAAGCTTTCGGACGTTCGGAGGGTGACGAAGAGATACAGGATTTATTGCAAGGAAGCCGCGGATTAAATATGGGACTACATTTTCTCTCAGGGGCTCTACCATTCGATCCGGTTGTCACTGAAGTTGATGAAAAGCTGGCATCACAGGTGGTATGGTTAGATGCTTTATTGACTAATGTAGATCGTACAGTGAAGAATACCAATATGCTTATGTGGCATAAAGAGTTGTGGTTGATAGATCATGGTGCATCTCTATTTTTTCATCATTCATGGGTCAATTGGCATAAACATGCACTTAGTTCTTTTACCCAAGTTAAAGACCATGCCTTATTGCCGCTTGCCGGTAAGTTGGACGAAGTGGATGCCGAATTTCGGAAATTACTGACTTCGGAAAAAATACGTGAAATAGTGGATCTGATTCCTGATAGCTGGATAGAGTGGCGTGATAAAGATGAAACTCCTCAAGATATTCGTGATATCTATTATCGATTTTTGAAAGAAAGGATTGAACATTCTGAAATATTTGTAAAAGAAGCACAACATGCCAGAAAAGCATATTTATGAATACGCCGTTGTTCGGATAGTTCCGAAAGTGGAGCGTGAGGAATTTATCAACGTTGGGGTTATCTTGTTTTCTAAACAGGCTGCCTTTATCCGGATGCGTTATGAAATTAATAAGAAGAGGTTGGAGGCCTTATCACCGGAACCTGATATCGATTCTTTCCGGAAATATTTGGAGGCTTTCAGTAAAGTGTGTGCAGGCTGTCCGACGGGAGGAGTCATTGCTAAACTGGAAGTTCCGGAACGTTTTCGTTGGTTGACAGCCCATCGTAGTTCCTGCATTCAGACCTCAAGACCTCATGTTGGCTATTCTGACAATTTAGAGGAAACATTGGAGCGGTTGTTCGAGGAATTGGTTCTTTGATCCTTTTATCCTTTTGCTTCCTGATACATGAATCGTTTAATGCTCTTCTTCGCTGTTTTCTCAAACTCCTCGAAGTGGATTTTGATTTTAGTAATCTGACAGTAGGCCGGAAGTTGTTGATTGAGTTCTATTCGGTTGGTTTCCATTATCTTCTCAATATCGCTTTGCAACAGTCCGTGTGCGAAAGCATCGTCAAAATCCGGGTAGATTAGTGCTACAAGTTTATCTTTCTGGAGTAGAACCAACGATTCGGACACATAAGGCATGTTATTAAACTTGCTTTCTATTTCTTCCGGATAAATATTCTGCCCGCTTGAAGTAAGTAACATATTCTTGCTCCGACCTCGTACTGTTACATATCCTTCCGAATCCATGGTAGCCAAATCTCCAGTGTGGAGCCATCCGTTTACATCGATGATTTGTGAAGTGGCCTCCGTATTTTTGTAGTATCCCAACATTAAGTTTGTACCTTTACAAATAATTTCTCCTGCAATATTTTCCGGATCAGGAGAATCTATTTTCACTTCCATTCGGCTGGTAGCTTTACCGCATGAAGCCTGTTTGAGAGTTTCCCAGCGGCTGGAACAAATGATGGGACCACATTCTGTCATACCATAGGCAATGGTGTATGGAAATCCTATTTGTTTAAGAAAAGCTTCCACTTCTGCATTGAACGGAGCTCCTCCGATAATAATTTCATCAAAATTTCCACCAAAAATTTCCATTGCTGCCTGCCGGGCAGCTGCTTTAATTTTATCGTTAACAATGGGTACTCTCAGCAACAACTTACCTATTTTATTATCCAGTTTGGGGAGAATATCTTTTTTAATAATCTTTTCTACAATCAACGGTACACAAGCAATTACTCTCGGTTTGATTTCGGCAAATGATTGTGCAATGATTTTGGGAGACGGCATACGTGTCAAGAAGTAGAGGTGTGCACCCGCAGAAAATCCGTAAAGAAAATCGTAGACCATGCCGAATACGTGCCCCATGGGAAGCATCGAAACGATGTGATCACCAGGTTTTACCGGAAGCATCTCGTGACAATAAGCAATGTTTGACCAAAGACTACGATAGGGTAACATCACTCCTTTGGAATAACCTGTTGTTCCTGATGTGTAATTTATAACAGCCAGCTCTTCCGGCATATCTTTACGGTAGGAGATATGTTCCGGACGAAAATTTTTAGGATATCGCTGTCCATATATCTCATTACGGTGTTCATGTGCATATGTCAGTTTGTCATTGCGCGACACAAGTGGAGTAAAGTCTGTCAAAGAAGATATACCTTCAAGTAAAGGCATCCGATCTTCATTAAGGTTTTCCCATACCTGATCACCTACAAAGAGGAGTTTTGCCTCAGAGTGATTGACGATATTATGGATATTGTCAGCCTTAAATTCATGTAAAATGGGAACAATTACAGCACCATAAGTCACGGTGGCCAAAAAGGTTACAGCCCAATGGGCACTATTGCGGCCACAGACAGCGATCTTATCACCCGGTTGAATACCGGCCATTTCTAATATAATGTGAAATTTGGCTATTTTGCGGGCTACATCCTTATATTGAAGGGTGATTCCTTTGTAGTCTGTCAGGGCGTTTGCATCCCAGTTGTTTATGATGCTTTGTTCAATATAACCAATGAACCGTTGTTCTTGTTCCATTTTGTAATTTCTGCACATTCAGTTAAAAACTGCGCAAAATTAATATTCTATTAACGGAAACCGAATTCTCTCGTAAAGTTTTACGTTAAATTAACGGAGGGTAGGTCATTCTATTTATCGATTATCTAAGATAGAATGAACACAGAGACACGTTCTGCCAATATCGAAAATGATATGTGGATTTCACGTTCTCTGTGTTTTTATCATGATTTTCTATTCATTCTTAACCGTTTCCTGCTTATTTTTCTCTGAGATCAGCAGTAGTTTGTCTCCTACATGTAATTTTAGTGTGCCGTTGGGGATAAGAAATTCATCACCACGTTTGACGATCATTACTAAAGTACCTTTTGGCAAATTCATATCTTTCAGGGTGTCTGCCTCATTCAGCATTTCCATAGTAATGGTCATATCCGAAAGATCAGTATCTATCTCTTCCGGAAGTTCTACACCGAAGTCATTTCCGGTCTTTTCGAGTGGAGTGGACAAGTGTAACAAGCGTGCCACAAACGAAACACTTGTTCCTTGTACAATCAATGAAACAATCGTAATAAAAAACACGATATTGAAAATCATATTCGATCCTTCCACGTTTGCCACTACCGGATAAGTTGCGAAAATGATGGGTACAGCTCCTCGTAGCCCTACCCACGAGACAAACAGACGGGATTTTAAAGTAATCTTCCTAAATGGTAAAAGACAAAGGAATACGCTTAATGGTCGTCCGATAACGATCATGAATACTCCGATAAGCAATGCTACAACGGCAACTTCAATCATTTCGTGAGGATTGACAAGCAGTCCTAACATAAGGAACATAATGATTTGGAACAGCCAGGTCAGACCATCCATGAATGTTGCAATTTCCTTTCGGAAAGTTATTTTATGGTTACCTACCATCATGCCGGCAATGTATACAGCCAAATACCCATTACCGCGAAGCAGATCGGTGATGGCAAAAGTGAAGAATACAAAAGACAATAACAGAATGGGATAAAGTGATTGGTTATCGATATTTATTTTGTTGAGTATCAATATCGCCAGTTTTCCCAAGATATATCCGGCAGCAGCACCTACCAAGAATTGGATGATGAATGAACCGATTATGTTGCCTGTACCCATGCCATCTGATTGAATGAATTGTATCAGGACTATGGTAAGCATATAGGCCATTGGGTCGTTGCTTCCGCTCTCCAGTTCAAGCATAGGACGTAGGTTATGTTTCAGATTCATCTTTTGCGAACGGAGGATGGCGAATACTGAAGCAGAATCCGTTGACGACATGGTAGATGCAAGTAATAGGGAAGTGATCAATGGAAAGTGGATATTGGTCCAACTCATTCCCGAAAGATACCAAATGAATAATCCGGTAAAAAGTGCCGTGAGAAATACTCCCACTGTTGAAAGTACGATTCCCGGAGAAAGAATAGGACGAATTTCTTTGAATTTAGTATCCATACCTCCGGAGAACAGAATGACGCTAAGGGCAACCATACCTATAAATTGGGCTATCTTGGCATTATGAAATTGTAATCCCAATCCGTCGCTTCCGAAAAGCATACCTACAAGAAGGAATAATAATAAGGCCGGCACTCCGAAGCGATATCCGGTTTTTCCGACAACAATGCTGACAAATAGTAAAATAGAACCAATGAGTAGAATGTTTTCAGCGGTAAAAATCATAAGCAATGAGTACTAAGGGTTGTTAATTTGTTATTTTACATTTCACTGTGCGAAGTTACTTAAATTATGTAACAAATAGAAACGCTCTTTGGATGTATTTATGTTCCAAATAGCTGTAAAATAGTTTAAAAATGTTATTTTTGCAGCTTAAATAATATTATTCTATTCTATATGGATTCAAATCATCTTTCTCCTTTACGCAAAGGAGTAGTAGGAGTACAGTTCCTTTTTGTGGCTTTTGGAGCTACTGTACTTGTCCCCTTATTGGTCGGGCTCGATCCTTCTACAGCTTTGTTTACTGCCGGTATCGGCACACTTCTTTTTCATCTGGTAACAAAAGGGAAGGTCCCTATTTTTTTAGGTAGTAGTTTTGCATTTATTGCTCCTATTATTAAAGCAACCGAACTGTATGGACTTGCCGGCACACTTTCGGGAATGGTAGGCGTTGCAATGGTCTACTTTGTTATGAGTGCTTTAGTTAAATGGCAGGGTATCAGGTTGATCGAGCGCCTGTTTCCACCGGTAGTTATTGGTCCGGTAATTATATTGATAGGGCTTTCACTTGCCGGGACTGGAGTGAATATGGCAAAGGAAAACTGGACATTGGCGTTGCTTTCGTTGTTTACTGCCGTGATTGTATCTATTCGGGCGAAGGGACTATTGAAGTTAATACCTATTTTTTGTGGAATTATTGTGGGATATATTGCTGCGTTGATTTTTTATGATGTTGATATGTCGGGAGTCAGAAACGCTGCGTGGTTGGGTTTTCCACAGTTTGTGTTTCCACAGTTTTCGTGGGAACCTATTTTGTTTATGATGCCGGTGGCTATTGCTCCGGTGATAGAACACATTGGGGATGTGTATGTGGTAAACACTGTGACGGGAAAAGACTATGTAAAAGATCCCGGGTTGCATCGCACACTATTAGGTGATGGCTTGGCATGTCTTTGTGCCGGTTTATTGGGAGGACCTCCTGTAACTACCTATTCGGAAGTTACAGGAGCCATGTCGCTTACTAAAGTGACGAATCCTCAAGTAATAAGAATAGCGGCGATTACGGCCATTCTGTTTTCCGTAATCGGTAAAGTCAGCGCTTTATTGAAGTCTATTCCTTCGGCTGTATTAGGAGGAATCATGTTACTCTTATTCGGTACGATCGCTTGCGCGGGAATTGCTAACCTTGTCAATAATTGTATTGACTTGAGCCGGACACGTAATATCATTATTGTCTCACTGACTCTGACTATTGGCATCGGTGGTGCCGTATTGGCATGGGGCGAATTCTCACTGTCGGGAATCGGTCTTGCCGCATTGGTAGGAGTAGGCTTGAATCTGGTACTGCCAAGAGAAGAGAGATGAATGAAAAAAGTAAGAAGAGGTGTCAGTATTCATATTCACCACAGGATTACACAAATAAATAGATTAAGTTCACTCTGTGTTACTCTGTGGTGAATTATAACGCTCCTCTTACTTACTTGTACATTATCATGCTAAAAATTTTGCAATATCTTCGTCTGCTGTACTGATACCGCCAATTCCAAAATTATCGATCAGTACCTGCTTCACGTTAGGAGATAAGAATGCAGGAAGCGTCGGCCCTAAATGAATCTTTTTCACTCCAAGTGCCAACAGAGCCAGCAGAACAATAACGGCTTTTTGTTCGTACCACGCAATGTTATATACAATCGGAAGATCATTGATGTCTTTTAGTCCGAAGACTTCCTGCAACTTCATAGCAATTATAGCCAATGAGTAACTGTCATTACACTGTCCTGCATCCAGTACACGAGGAATGCCATTAATATCCCCCAGAGGTAATTTATTATATCGGTATTTGGCGCACCCTGCTGTCAGGATTACCGTATCTGCCGGTAGCTTTTCTGCAAACTCTGTGTAGTAACTGCGACTTTTCATTCGCCCGTCACATCCGGCCATAACAAAAAATTTACGGATAGCACCGCTTTTTACTGCTTCAACCACCTTATCGGCCAGTGCGATTACTTGCGCATGAGCAAATCCACCTACAATCTTACCACTTTCTATTGCCACTGGTGGTTGGCAACGCCGTGCATGCTCAATAATAACGGAGAAATCTTTCTGCTTTCCGTCTTTTCGTTCGGGTATGTAGGTAGCACCTTCCAAGCCGGTTGCGCCTGTCGTATAGATGCGATCTTTATAAGTCGCATTCGGGCGTGGTGGAACAATGCAATTAGTAGTGAAGAGAATAGGACCGTTGAAACTTTCAAATTCCTCTTTCTGTTTCCACCAGGCATTACCGTAGTTTCCTACCAGGTGTTTATATTTCTTCAACTGAGGATAATAATGAGCCGGTAGCATTTCACTGTGTGTGTATATGTCGATACCGGTACCTTCAGTCTGTTGCAAAAGTTCTTCAATATCTTTCAAGTCATGTCCACTGACAAGGATACCCGGATTGTTTCGAACACCAATGTTTACTTCGGAGATTTCCGGATTTCCGTAATGGCTGGTATTGGCAGTATCGAGTTGGGCCATAGCCTGCACACCATGGTTACCCGTAGCGAGTGTGAGGGTTATCAGTTCGTCCACAGTAATATCTTCGCGGGTCAATTCAGCCAAAGCATATTGCATGAATGCAAATATCTCCGGATTCTCATATCCTAAGTTATAGGCATGCTCCACATAAGCAGCCATTCCTTTGATACCATAGTGAACCAACTCCTTCAATGATCGAATGTCTTCGTCAGAAGTTCGCAGTACCCCCACCGTTTGGGCTTTCTCTTCAAACTCAGTTTCGTCACCATACCAAGTACATTCGTCGGGCGCATGTTCTATTGTGACTTGGTTACTTAGATCTTTCTTTAGCTCCAGTCCTTTCTTTATTTTCTCGATAATGGCGTGTTTATCAAAGTTGGCATTTGTAATGGTAGTGAACAATGCGTCAAAGATAAACTTATCTGCCCGGGCAGAAGAACGTCCATCTTTGCGTAATGCCTGATTGTAGACTGCGATTCCGCGTACTACAAAAAGCAGCAAGTCTTGCATATTGGCTACTTCGGGAGTTTTCCCGCATACTCCGCTTAAGATACAACCTGTACCTTTTGCGGTTTCCTGACACTGAAAACAGAACATACTCATAATTTTTACGTATTAATAGGTTTCTTTTCTGGATGCAAAGATAGGAGGAGGATTTGGGGTAATTCTGTAACCAATGTTACAAACAAGAGAAAAAAGATTGGAAATTTTAGAGTTTGTTTAAGAGACTGTTTTAATTTTCCTCCGGAATCATTTCAGACCGTTATTTCGATAACGAGGATGTGGCAACCGAACGTTGCTCCATAAGCGGACCTTCTGTCCGGGTGATACAGACAGGTATCAAAGATCCGGACGCTTGAGTGACTGATACAAAGAGGAGCTTTTGTACACTCTTCCTACAAAAATGCATTTCGATCTTCCATCTTCCACCTTCTATTTTGGTAGAGAAATCAAGCGCAATGGTTTGATATATAGTGTGATGTATCTATTATTCTATCTGTTTATGCCTATAAAAGCATTTTGTTTTCCTCCATGTCTTTAGCGAAAAAGGTCCGATTCTCACTCTGTTACCGTTCCATCTGTCTGATACTTAAACAGGCTTTAAATTTTGCTCAAACTTATTGTATCAGTTGCATCATATCTTCTTTTCTCAAGATATGCACTAATTTCCTGTCCGTTTTGATCAGGCCGTCATCCTGCATATGAGCCAGCTCGCGTGCCAGAGAGGGACGAGATACTCCGAAATAATCAGCCAGTTCCTGTTGTGAGCGGTCAAGTTGTATCGGACTGTCTCCTTGTTGTTTCAACATCCGTAGCAGATAGGAAGCAAGTTTCTGCCGAATCGTCTTAAAGGACATAAAAAACAGTTTGTCAGCAAGTGTTCGGGCATAATTGGCAGAAAGATTCATGTAGTTCTCTAAGAATTTCTCATTCCGTCGAAATAATTTCAGTACGCTTTCTTTCGGAATTTCGAAAACTTCGGTAGCTTCGTTTGCTGTAACTTCTACCGGGTAGCGATTGTCTGCACCAAATAAGAAAAGAGGGGCAATTGCACGAGGAGCAATAATATCTTCCACTTTAATCAATCTGCCCGAGTAATCGATCATTTCTCCCCGGACACTGCCTTTCAGTAATATCATCAGCCGATTGCATACATCACCTTGCCTGGCAAGAATGTCTCCTTTACGGAACATGCGGAGGTGAGATACGATTCCGTCAAAATCACGGGAAAGCGTTTCTGGAGAGATTCCATGGAATAGGGGGTTGGTAGCGAGGTAGGTCATAATTTTAAGATTGAAATGATATTATTAATAACAGAAATCTTTTCTTATTGTTTGCCGGATATCCTTGCTATTACATTGTTAATGATGCAAGTAATTACACTATGAATCTATGTACTTATTTAAATTTCAGAATAAATTTAGTTTCTTTGCCTTGCAGCAGAGTGATGCTTCCACCTGACAGGCGCATGATCTGACGTGAAATGCTCAATCCGATACCACTACCTCCTTCTTTGGTGGTAAAAAAAGGAATGAATATATGATCTGCTATATCTGAAGGAATGGCAGGGCCATTATTTTTTATTTCAATCAATATTTCTTCAGCAGCATTACATCGTCCTTGTATTTCAATCTTTCCATCGGCCTGTGTATCGATAGCTTGTATGGCATTCTTCAATAGATTAATTACTACTTGCGAAATCAGATTTTCGTCGGCATACACAATCAGATCAGCAGGAGCAATATCTATATGGAACGTTATGTTGTCACATTTGTTTTGATGGCGTGCCAGTTCTACCATTCGGTCAATAAAAGCTTTTACATAAAATAAGGATGGTTCCGGGGTCGGGATACGGGTAAAACGACGGTAGGATTCCACGAAGGAGAGCAGGCCTTTTCCCGTAGTACTGATTGTTTGTAAGCCCCGGCGTATTTCTTCATCCCGGGTATCGGCCAACGATAGTAGTGTTTCGCTAAGAGAGGTGATGGGAGTAACCGAATTCATGATTTCATGAGTCAATACACGTGTCAGTCGTATCCACGAATCAATTTCTTTTTCATCCAATTCACTGTTGATGTCGTTAAAAGCGAGAATGCGCAATTGTTCTTCACGAACAGTGATGCCTGATACACGAATGGATAAATTGATTGTACCCCGTTCATTGTTGAAAATAGTTTGTATTTTATCTCCCGGACGGCAGAATTCTATTTTCTTCATCAGTTGTATATCCACTTTGTTCAGTTGGCGGATATGGGTAAACACATTTAATCCGAGCAGGCGAAGCGCTTCATTATTTTTTTGATAAACCGCTCCATTTTCATTGAGAACGAGTACACCGGTGTTTACACAGTCCATTATCAGTTCGTAATACTTTTCTTGTTGTACCGTTTCCGACTTTACATTATATAATATGCGTCCGACCCGGTTGAGTGCACGGTTGACCTCTCGGGTCTCAGGCATTATCTGCTCTTCCGGGAAGTGAATGGCGCTGTCATTGTTCTCGAGGGCGTCAATCATGAAAAGAACTCGTTTGGTATGAATACGGTAAAGTGAAAGTTGCCACCAAATGCTGAATAGTAGCAAACAGAGGCTCAATCCCATCCAAATGAAGTCTCTGTCGGCATAAGACAGAGCCGCAGTTATGGCGAAACAGAGGCTTAGTCCGAGACGAAACCAATAGCGCTCTGTGAGTAGCTTTAAATGGATTTTCATAAACCAAACTTTTTCATCTTATTATATAATGTTTGGCGAGTAATGCCTAATTGAGCGGCTACAGCCGAAAGGTTTCCTCCACATTTGTCGAGAGCCTTGCGAATCATGGCTTTTTCCATATCTTCAAGAGTAGAGGTCTCTGTTTCCGGGTTCTCCGTTTTCTGCACTAATTGGAACATTTCAGCGGGGATGGTTTCACCATCGCTAATAATGACTGCTTTCTCAATGGAATGTTCCAATTCGCGGATATTGCCATACCAAGCATGTGCGGTCAGTTTCTCGCAAGCGGCCGGACTCAGGCTGATAGAGGCTTTGTCATACTGTTTACAAAAGCGGGCTATAAAACGCTCAGCTAGCGGAACAATATCTTCTTTACGTTTGCGAAGTGGAGGAATTTCTACATGAATGGTGTTGATACGGTATAATAAATCTTCACGGAATAAGCCTTTGTCTACCATCTCCTGCAAGTTTCGGTTAGTTGCGCAGATTAGGCGAATGTCTACGGGGATAGATTGGTTACTACCTACACGAACTATGCTTTTCTGCTGAATGGCTGTCAGTAGCTTAGCCTGCAAATGAAAGGGAAGGTTTCCTATTTCGTCAAGAAACAGGGAACTTCGGTCTGCTGCTTCAAACTTACCTGTACGGTCGGCATGGGCGTCAGTAAAAGAACCTTTCACATGTCCGAACAGTTCACTCTCAAACAAGGATTCGGTGATAGCACCCATATCAACGGATATCATGCTCTCGGCAGAGCGTGGTGATAAAGCATGAATCTCACGCGCGAGCATTTCCTTTCCCGTTCCGTTTTCACCTGTTATCAGTATATTCGCATTGGTCGTTGCTACTTTCTCAATCAACGTGCGGAGCTGCTGCATAGCACTGCTTTCACCCCAATACATGGCAGAAACCGGAGATGATTCCTTTTTACGATTCTTTTTCTTTCCGTCTTTTGCTTGTGAAGCGGCATTTAAAAGAGTTTCCAACAGCTTTTGATTATCCCATGGTTTCACTACAAAATCAGATGCTCCCTCTTTTATACCCCGTACGGCAAGATCAATATCAGCATAAGCTGTGAATAGTACTACCGGAAGGTCTCTGTATTGCCGTTTGATTTCATGTAACCAAAACAGACCTTCGTTACCATTATTGATTCCGGAAGTGAAATTCATGTCCAATAAGACAACTTCCGGGTTTTCTTCTCTAAGCACTGTGGACAGACTGACAGGAGAGGATAAGGTAATGACTTTCGAAAAATGATTTTTCAATAGTAATTGTACGGCTGTCAGCACTCCTTTGTTATCGTCAACAATGATGATAGTTCCCATTTTGGTCAATAGAATATTAAATACGAATAATAATTTGTCGGCAACAAAGTTAGCAACATTTCCTTATTCTTATGAATTTCGAAAGAGTTTAAATAAGGTGTCTTTGTCTTTATACACCTATTTTACTTCCGTGTCAACTAAAGCCATTGGAATTTAAGTCCGAAGGATAAACTCAGATAATCCCGAGCCCGCAGGTAACTGTTGGTTACGCGACTGATCAATAATAGGTCACAGGTACTCAGCTCATAAAAGAGAGTCACAGATTTTGCAAAGAACCGGCGTTCTCTATCTATATCGTATGTCAGCCGTTGTCCCAGAAAGATGTGTGTGCGTATCTTGGACGAGAATCCGTAGTATCCTTCCGGATAACGGCTAGGCTCGTGTACCCAGAATTCGTGTCCGAAAACAGTGTTAAAATAGATACCACATGCCAAAGGTTCGGTTGAAAATCCTTTCCCAAGCTCTAGGCTCCAAGGCATGTAATTTTGTTTTAAGGTCATGGTCATCTTAGCCCGATGGGAGTCATGTTTGGGTATGAAGCCGAAGAACAGATCCGTTTCCCACTGATCTCTTTTTCCGTAATCCCAACCGGTTCCGAACGAGAACATTCCCATGTTGCCCGCATATTGTATTTTGTTGTGTGTAGGTATAAGTGAATTCCATCCTTTACGAAAGCGGTGAATACGTTTGTCATATTTGCTGTATTCCGGCTGTGTTGTCTGGATGGTATCTATCTTTTGTTTGGTATCGTTTTTGTCGGTTTGTGCAGCGACGTTTTCTGTGTAAAACAGCAGCGATAGTACTGCCATGCCAATAATGGAATTAAAATTCAACCACTTCATAATCATAACCATCAGGTTTTATCGTGAATACTAAATAACTGCGATTTTTCATACAATTGCTTCCATAATACATTACGCCATCGTCAAATACATCTGACGCACTGATCCGATGTTCGTGAGCTACAGTGCAAAATTGCAAACCGGGAAATTGGCGAACATACATTTGAAACACTTTGGCCACATTGTTATTGAACTGATCACAAAGGGGACGGGCATGCATACAGAATACGGTTTTATTAAATTCGTCGGCACGTTCTGTGAGTTGTCTTTCAATATAGTCAAAATCAGGGATCGGTTCCGAATAATCATATTCCATTGCGTTGGTATTGAGGCATACAAATTTCACACCTCCGGCTATGAACGAAAAGTTTGTATCGCCGAATATTTGCCGGAATGCATCTTCTCCGGTTCCCAAACAATCATGGTTTCCGATAAGTCCTACATAAGGAACCTTTAGTTTATTCATTATATCCCTTTGCCAAAGAAATTCATCGGTGAGTCCGAAGTCACTGAAGTCGCCCCCATGAACTACAAAGTCGATGTCGTCTCTTTTGTTGACAGCGTTTACAAAGTCAACGGTTTCGTCATACCAGCGTTGCGAGTCACCCATGGCGATAAAGCGTATAGTAGACTTTCCCAGGCATTTGGCTTCGATCTTTTGAATATTTTTCGCATTAATGTCTCTTTCTCCTTTTATGTCGACGTCATATGGATGATAATCTATCAAGTCACATCCGGCAACTAGCAGACAACAAAGAAAGATTGCGGTAATTCCTTTTATTTGTCTCATAATTTCTATTTTAGTGCATGAAAACTCGATGCAAAGATAGAGTTTTCTTTATGAAAAACAAAGTGTTGCTGTCTAATTAATAGACGACAGTGTCTAATAATTAGACAACATTCTCGCACTATGAATTATGTAATCCGTTATTTTATTGTGTGTTACTTCTTTTGGCACGCATTGTGCAATTAAGAAATTCAGGTGATCTGCATGAAAGAGACACCTTATATTTATTAAAATTCTAAAATACAAACAGGGCTGATATGAGACAATTGTACTACACTTTCCGAACTCTTCTCCGTGGGAGAGGTGTAAATCTGACCAAAATAGTTTCGTTAACTTTAGGGCTTTTGGTCGGCATCCTGTTATTTGCCAGGGTTGCATTTGAATTAAACTATGATAGCTATTATCAAGAACCGGAAAATCTTTTTCTAACTTTACGTACAGTTGTTTCGCAAGGTGAAAAGAAAGAGCCTGTTTGTAATAATTATGGAAAACTTCCAGCAGCAATTCGTGAAAATTTTCCTGATGAAGTGGAAGATGCAACTTTGATTGACTTATTTAGTCGCAGTTCGCTTTATCATGAAGGCCAGGAAAAGAAAGATGTAATACTGGCTACTTCCCGAAGCCATATTTTTTCCACTTTGGGTGTTAAAGTACTTTCCGGAAATGTGTCTGAATTGGATAATATGGATGCACTGTTTATATCCCGTTCTCTTGCTCAAAGTCTTTTTGCAGATGCCGATCCTATTGGAAAGACAGTAATGATTAATATTGATTATCCATTGACTGTTCGAGGTGTTTTCGAAGATATTCCGGAAAATGCCGAGTTTCGGTTTGATGGGGTCTATTCATTTGTGACTCGTGCTAATAGATTCAGAGATGAACGTGGTGGATGGCGGGGTGATATCAGCTATACATGTATGGTTCGTTTTCGCCATCCGGAAGATGTAGAGAAAGTGACGGCACGTATGCCTGATATGATGAAGAAGTATATACAGTATAATAAAGACTGGTTTGAAGAATTTTCGTTTATAACTCCTTCACAGTTTCATTTGCAGAAAAAGGAATCACGTAAAATTATCAGTATTCTATCGATTCTCGGATTTGCTATTTTGCTGATTGCCGGGATGAATAATGTACTTATTTCTATTTCTTCTTTGCCACAGCGGGCCAAATCAGTAGGAGTGCATAAATGCAGCGGAGCTTCAACCGGACATATATATCGTATGTTCTTATGGGAATCGGCATTACTGATTCTCGTTTCTCTTTTGGGGGTTATAGTCCTTCTACTCTATTTTAAACCGGAAATAGAAGACTTGTCTGGTGCCTCATTAGCAACCCTGTTTACATGGCGTACCCTATGGGTTCCTGCATTAGTAACCATTTTTTTATTTTTACTGATTGGCTTACTTCCGGGAAAGCTTTTCTCTTCTATCCCTGTGACACAAGTTTTCCATCGTTTTACCGGGTATCGTGCTTCCTGGAAATATCCGTTGTTGTTTGTACAATTTACAGGAGTTGCTTTCATATTGGGATTGCTAATGATCATTCTTTTACAGTACAATCAAGTCATGAATCGAAGTATGGGCTATAAAATAGATAATTTAGTTATAGGGTGGGGGCCATTTGATTCAATGGATAAAATAGATGGCATTCTCCGGGGATTGCCTTTTATTGAAGCATCTTGTAATAGTGCTTCATTTATCTATAATGGTCATACAAGACAATCTTTTACTGATATTAACGGAAAACGTTTTATGGGGTGTATCGATTTTATAGATGAGCATTATGTCCCGATTTTAGGATTGCAGATTTTGCAGGGTCGTAACGTTCATCAGGATGGTGAAGTATTGGTAAATGAAGAATTGCTACGGCAAGTAGGTTGGACTGATTCGCCTATAGGACGGAAACTGATGGAAGATAACTATGAATGGGGGACTGTGGTTGGAGTAGTCAAAGATTATGTAGCACAAAGTGCATATCAGCCACAAGCCTCTGTGGCATTGGTGAATAGCTTGGAAAGGAGATGGGAAGCCAATAAACGGAATCTGATTTTGAAAGAACCATTTAAAGAGAATCTTTCTAGAATCAGGGCTTTGATGAAAGAAACATTTCCTACGGAGGATATTCAGTTCCGTTCTGCTCGTCAGGAGGTCGATAATCTGTATCAGGTAGTACGCCGTTTCCGCAATATTGTGATTGTAGCTTCCGTTTCGATTGTAGTAATCGTATTGATGGGGTTATTCGGATTTGTGAATGATGAAGTACAACGGCGCAGTAAAGAAATTGCCATTCGTAAGGTGAATGGGGCTGAGTCGGGAAATATTATTAATCTTTTGAATCATAATATTTTCTGGATTGCTTTACCGGCTATCTTTGTTGGAATCGCTTTAGCCTATGTCGTCGGACATAAATGGGTGGAACAATTTACCGATCAGATCAATCTCAACGCAGGGCATTTTCTTTTGCTTCTCTTATTAATATTATTATTGATTTTAGGAAGTGTCACCGGAAAATCTTGGCGCATTGCTAACGAAAATCCGGTAAACAGTATTAAGAACGAGTAATTAAAAATAATGATTATGATAGAAATTAATGACATTAGTAAAGTGTTTCGTACTTCAGAAGTAGAAACCGTAGCGTTAAATCATGTAAGCCTGAATGTAGAAGAAGGTGAATTTGTGGCCATTATGGGGCCTTCCGGTTGTGGAAAATCTACTTTACTCAATATCCTGGGACTTCTGGATAATCCTACGGAGGGTTCTTATAAACTCATAGGACAGGAGGTAGCCGATCTTCATGAAAAGGAACGTACCCGTGTGCGTAAAGGGAAGTTGGGGTTCGTATTCCAAAGTTTCAATCTGATAGATGAATTGAATGTTTATGAAAATGTGGAACTTCCGCTTACTTATTTAAATATCAAGGCTTCGGAACGCCGCCGAATGGTAGACAATATTCTTCATCGGATGAATATTAGCCATCGTGCCAAACACTTTCCCCAACAGCTTTCGGGTGGACAGCAACAACGTGTGGCCATAGCCCGCGCTGTGGTTACCAATCCAAAACTGATTCTTGCTGATGAGCCTACAGGAAATCTTGATTCTAAAAATGGTGCGGAAGTGATGAATCTGTTGACAGAGCTGAATCGCGAAGGTACAACGATAATTATGGTTACGCACTCTCAGCACGATGCTTCATTTGCACATCGTACGATACATCTGTTCGATGGTAGCATAGTGGCCAGTGTGAAAGCTTAACCAATAAAAAAACATAATGAAACAACTCTACTATACCATTCAAACATTACTACGGGGACGTGGAAGTAATATAATTAAAGTAATTTCACTGACACTGGGATTGCTGGTAGGAATTCTGCTGTTTGCTCGCGTTGCATTCGAGCTGAATTATGATAGTTATTATTCGGAACCGGAGAATTTGTGTATAACTTTACGTACGGGTATTTCGGATGGGATAAAAAAAGAGCCGAATATCGATAACTATGGTAAGTTAGCAGAGGCCATTCGCGAAAATTTCCCAGATGAAGTAGAAGATGCGACCGTGCTTGATCTCTTTAGCCAGAGTCCTCTCTATCATGAGGGTAAGAAGATGGAACATGTAATCTTAGCAACCTCTAAAAGTCACGTTTTTTCTACTTTAGGTATTAAAGTCTTACTCGGAGATGTTTCCCAACTCGACAGAGTGGATGTTATTTTTATCTCCCGTTCACTTGCCCGGCGTTTGTTTGCAGACGCAAATCCGATCGGAAAAACAATCAATATTGAAATTGATTATCCGTTGACTGTGCAAGGAGTTTTTGAGGATATTCCGGAAAATACCGAATTTCATTTTGACGGAGTTTATTCCTTCGATACCCGATCTAAGCAATATGGTTCTGAACGTGGTGGCTGGGGATATGATCCTAGTTATCATTGTATGGTTCGTTTCCGCTATCCCGATGAAAGAGAGAAAGTGGAGGTACGTATGCCTGAAATGCTGAAAAAGTATATACACAACTATAAGGGTCAATCAGAGGAGTATTCGTTTATGACTCCTTCACAGTATCATTTGCAAAAACCGGAATCTCGTAAAATAGTTATGATTCTTTCAATACTCGGATTTGCCATCTTGTTGGTTGCCGGCATGAATAATGTCTTGATTTCTGTTTCATCATTGGCCCAACGAGCTAAGTCTGTTGGCATACATAAGTGTAATGGTGCTTCTGATGGACATATCTATCGTATGTTTCTGTATGAATCAGCACTATTGATATTGCTTTCTTTATTGTTCGTGACAGTCCTATTATTCACTTTTAAGTTGGAGATAGAAGATCTTTCCGGAGCTTCATTAAAGGCTTTATTTACATGGCAAACTCTGTGGGTACCGATTTTGGTTTCTTTGGTTTTATTTCTGGTCATCGGACTATTTCCGGGCAAGTTGTTTGCCGCTATTCCTGTGACACAAGTTTTCCATCGTTTTACTGCACATCGTTTTGTCTGGAAGCGATCATTGCTTTTTATACAGTTTGCGGGAATTGCATTTATTTTAGGCCTGTTGATGGTTATTCTTTTACAGTATCATCAGGTGATGACCCGTGACATGGGATATAAGGTCGATAATTTGGCAGTTGGGTGGTCGCCATATAGAGAAATTGATAAAATGGACGGTATTCTCCGAGGACTGCCCATAGTTGAGGAGTTTTGTAATGCAAGTACGATTATTTATGGTGGCTACATGGGTCAACCTTACACAGATGCACATGGGAAGGAATTTATGGGACGTATCGAATTTGTTGATGAACATTATGTTCCGGTTATGGGACTTCAGATTATAAAAGGCAGGAATATCCAGCAAGATAAAGAGATCTTGATTAATGAAGAGATGGTTCGTCAAATTGGTTGGACGGATAGTCCCATAGGTAAGAATCTGGAAGATGGCAAAAATAACTTTGGTACGATTGTCGGAGTTGTGAAAGACTATGTTGTACAAAGTGCGTACATGCCACAGGCTCCTGTAGCACTGATGAGTAATTTGGAATGGATGAATGTGCTTAATAAACGGAATATTATTTTGAAAGAACCTTTTGGTGAGAACCTGGCTAAGATTAACACATTGATGAAAGAGGCTTTTCCGACAGTAGATATTGTATTCCGTTCTGCCCGTCAGGAGATTGATAAGCAATATCAAGAGGTCCGCCGTTTCCGTAATGTCGTGATTATAGCTTCTATTGCTATCCTGTTGATTGCTTTGATGGGACTGTTCGGCTTTGTAAATGATGAAATTCAACGTCGTAGCAAAGAAATTGCCATTCGTAAAGTGAACGGTGCCGAAGTACCGGATATTCTTCGTTTGGTTTCCGGGAATATTTTCTGGACGGCACTAAGTGCTGTTCTGGTCGGAATAGTATTTGCGTATATTGTAAGTAATAAATGGCTGGAACAGTTTTCTGACCGGGTATCAGTCAATGGGGGACATTTTCTTGTCGTGATCATAATTATCTTGTTGTTGATCATGGGAAGTGTCATCGGGAGGTCCTGGAATGTGGCTAATGAGAATCCGGTGAACAGTATCAAGAACGAATAGTGATGATTTAATATGTAAAAAGACAAAACAATGAAACAATTCCATTATACCATTCAGACATTAATTCGCGATCGTAGAAGTTGTGTCATTAAGGTGATCTCATTGTCGTTGGGATTATTGGTATCTATCATTTTATTTTCTCGGGTAGCTTTCGAACTGAGTTATGATAACTGTTTTCAGGATGTGGACAACCTTTACATTGTAAAGACGGAATGGATTAAGGATGGAGTGATCAAAGGAAATGCAGGATCATATACATTAATACCGATAGCATCGACAGTTGCTGAGGAGTTTCCGAAGGAGGTGGAAAGTGCGGTTTGCTCAAGTATATCTTTTGAAGCTATTTTCAAAATAGGTAATCGGAAGATGAATAAATCTTTTATTTTATCAGACTCCCTTTATTTCCGTACTATGGGAATTGAGGTCATTAGTGGTAATCCGAATGATTTGACCAATCCTGATGTGCTCTTTTTATCACAGTCGGTTGCACGAGAAGCATTCGGTGAAGAAAATCCTATTGGAAAGACTTTGCATATGATGGTTTGGGGCACTCCCGTAGAAGCTTTGGTAAAAGGAGTATTTGCCGATCTTCCGTATAATGTATCGTTGGAACGTCACGAAGCAGTCCTGTCTTTTGCCAGTCATAGTAAATATGGTTGGGGACGTCCTGGCTGGACGAGTGGTGGTAATTACAATGCCTTTATTCGTTTAAAGGATGGAGAAAGGAGTGCTGATGTTATTAATACTGACATTGATAAAGTAATTGCAAAACATATTCCCTCAGACATGAATATGCACTTACATATGTTTGTGGTTCCTTTGCGGACTATTCACCTGGAACATTCAGATGTGAAAAGGACGATTCTCATATTATCTTTGTTAGGATTCGCCATTCTTTTTGCGGCCACCATGAACTATGTGCTTATTTTTGTTTCCTCACTTTCTCAGCGTGCTAAAGGAATTGGAATTCATAAGTGTAACGGTGCATCCGATAAGGCTATATTTTCTATGTTTATATATGAAACGGCTTTGATTATCGGTGTTTCCCTGGTGCTTATGATCATATTTCTATTCCAATTTCAGGAAAAGATCGAAGAATTGGCAGAGGTATCCTTATCATCTCTTTTTACCTGGCATAATTTATGGGCTCCATTATCGGTAGTTACCTTTCTGTTTGTTATTGGAGGCATATTGCCCGGAAAAGTATTTTCTTTGATTCCCGTTACTCAGGTCTTCCATCCCTATATTAAAAAGAATAGGGGATGGAAAAGGATATTGTTGTTTATTGAATTTGCAGGGGTGGCTTTTATCTTTGGATTGATGTGTGTGGCATATCTTCAGTGTCACTACATTATAAATAGGGATATGGGATATCAGCCGAAGGGTGTCGCATCTTGTAAGCATGATTTTGCTGAACCTGACAACGCACGTAATAACCTGAAATCTTTACCTTATGTGGAGGGGGTAGCTTCTATTCGTGGAAGTATGACCTGGTTTGGGAATCGGGAGGTAACTGATGAAGGTGGAAAAGTTCTTTTCACTCCTCGTTGTGCGGCATTCGACAAAGACTTTGTTCCATTGTTGGGACTTCATATCAAGACCGGGCGTAATTTTACAGGTGAAAGGCAGTTTCTGGTTAATCAGCCATATGTAGAGAAGATGGGCTGGAAGGGTAGTGGGGTTGGCGAGATAGTTCCTAATCGAGGTACGGTGGTTGGCGTGCTTGCTCCTTTTTGTTGTGGTGTGCTTCCGGCTGATAATGAACCTTTGGAAATTGAATATGGTACTAATTTGAGGAATGTCCATGTTCGTCTCAAGGAACCTTTTACAGAGAACTTGCATAGACTGAATAATGAAATGAAAAAGATATATCCGCAAGAGGATATAGAGTTTAGGTCTTTAGAACAGGATTTAGAACGATACTATCGCCCCACAATAATTTTTCGTGACGCCACTTTTTTGGCTTTTATAACGATACTGTTTATCACTCTGATGGGATTGATTGGTTATATAAATGATGAAGTCCGTCGGCGTAGCAAAGAGATAGCTATTCGTAAAATAAATGGTGCCGAAGCCAGATCTATTCTCTTTTTATTATCTAAAGATATCTTCTGGGTTGCAATTCTCTCGGTTGCCATCGGTACATACGGAGCTTACTACATGAGTCTGTTGTGGATAAGTCAATTTGAAGATACAATCTGTGTTTATGCAGGTTGGTATGTAGTGACAGCTATTTGTTTATTGGTCTTTATCTTTGTTTTCATTATAGGGAGATCCTGGCATATCGCTAATGAAAATCCGGTGAACAGCATCAAGTCTGAGTAATGTTTCAATTCCATGAAAGAAAGGCTCGGTTTCGCTGAAACCGGGCCTTTCTTTTGTCTGTATCAAGTCTCTGTTTCACCGGTTTATAGCTTCTGTCCGGATGTTTTCTCTTTTACTTTCTTGATATACACCATCAAAATCACTACCGCTGTTACAAAAGCCAATCCGTCAGAGACAGGCATGCTGATCCATACCCCCTTTACACCATATAAGGGTGGAAGCAGAAGTAATCCCGGGAGCAGGTATACTAACTGGCGCGAAAGTGACAGAAAAATACTGATCTTAGCCATTCCTATACTCTGGAAGAAATTTGATATAACGATTTGTGCACCTACAAACGGGAACATCAGCGTGCAAATGCGTAGCCCGGACGATGCCATGTCAATCAATTCATCGCTATCGGTAAAGATGGCCGAAACTGTGTGCGGAAAAAGTTCACAGATAATGAAACCGCTACTCGTTATCAATACACCGACAATGATACCGAGACGGAGCGTATGCTTTACACGGTCAATCTTCTGTGCACCGTAATTGTATCCGACGATGGGCTGCATTCCCATAGTCAACCCCATTACCACCATTACATACAGCATCAGCAGGCGATTAATGATACCATAGGCACCGATAGCCATATCGCCACCGTATTTTTGCAAACTATTATTAATGAGTATGACAATGATACATGCCGTAACATTCATGGCAAAAGGAGACATTCCTATGGAGAAGATACTGCCGATGATGCGTTTCTTCATTTTCCAGAAACCCGGCATGAAATGGACAAAACTCTCTTTGTTACGGAAGTGATTTACTACCCATATCATTCCGATAAACTGTGACAGGACTGTAGCCATAGCAGCTCCCCGAATCCCCCAGCCGAAATGGAAAATGAAGACAGGAGCGATGATGACATTGGCAATAACTGTCACCAGGGATGTCAACATGGCCTTTTTCGGATATCCCGTAGCACGCATCACGTTGTTCAACCCTATCATGGTATAAGTGATGGGGGTTCCCAAGAGAATCACTTGCATAAAATCACGGGCATAGGGAAGTGTACCGGTACTGGCACCGAAGAAAAACAATATCGGGTCCAGAAACAGATAAGCCAGTCCGCCGAACAGTACTGCATTCGTCAGGCAAAGCATCAATGTATTTCCCAGAACATCGGTCGCACCCTTGATGTCTTTTTGTCCCAGGCGTATGGATGAAATGGTAGCTCCACCTGCCGAAATCAGTACACAGAACGCTACGACCAGATTCATTAGCGGGAAGGTGATCGCCAGTCCGGAGATAGCCATGGGACCGACACCGTGCCCGATGAAAATACTGTCGATGATATTATAAAGTGACGTAATAGTCATTCCGATAATGGCCGGGATGGAATATTGTAACAGAAGTTTGCCAATAGGTTCTGTACCCAGTATGCGGGGATCGGTTTGTTGTGCCATATAGTGAAGCGTTACATATTTTTAAGTGCAGCAAAGGTACAAATAATTTGCCTGATTCGATGATTCTTCTGAACTTTGCCCACAGAGTTTAACAAACAGGTAAAAGAATGTTTATGGATGCAACAAAGAAAATAACGGCATTATTCGATTGTGATGGTGTAATTGTCGATACAGAAGGGCAATATACCGTTTTCTGGAATGAAATGGGGCAAAAGTATGTAAATGATGAAAACTTTGGTTCTAAGGTTAAGGGCCAGACACTGGTACAGATTTATGATAAATACTTTGCGGGAGAACCGGAAAAACAGCGGGATATCACCGAGGCATTGAACCGTTTTGAAATAAAAATGAATTATGACTATGTTCCCGGAATAGTTGAGTTTATAGCAGATCTGCGTCGGCACGGTGTGAAAATAGCTTTGGTTACCAGTTCCAATACGGCAAAAATGGAGAATGTTTATCATGCCCATCCCGAGTTTAAATCCCTTTTTGATGAAATATTGACTGCAGAGCGTTTTAAGCGTTCTAAGCCTGATCCTGAATGTTTCTTGTTGGGAATGACAATTTTCGGTTCCGATTCAAAAGATTCGTATGTGTTCGAAGATTCATTTCATGGTTTGCAGGCCGGTAGATCATCCGGAGCCATTGTTGTCGGATTGGCAACTACGAATTCACGCGAAGCCATTGCCGACAAGGCAGACTATGTAATAGACGATTTCAGAGGGATGACTTACGAAAAACTGCTGACTATAACTTCACGTTATATCTGATAAGAAAGATTGAATAGCATCTCAGGGAAGAATCCCTTAGCTTTGCATGGTATTTAAAAAGAGAGAAAGCCATGTATAAGCAAACGATTCGTCCTATTTTATTTCTGATGGAACCCGAAAAGGTACATGCCTTGTTGGTTTCCTGCCTCAAATGTTACCGGCATTTGCCATGGTGCAGATGCTGGATACGCCACCTTTATACTTGTTCCGACAAACAGTTGATATGGAATCATCTTACTTTTCGAAACCGTATCGGTCTGTCGGCCGGTTTCGATAAAGGAGCCGAAATTTTTGATGAATTGGCCGATTATGGTTTCGGATTTATCGAAGTAGGTACTGTAACTCCCGATTCTCAGGATGGAAATCCCCGTCCGCGTATTTTTCGCTTGCCTCAGTGTGAATCTTTAATTTCCCGTACGGGCTTCAATAATCCCGGATTGGATGTTATTAAACGCCGTCTTGAACAGAAAAGCGGTTCGTATGTTTTAGGTGTAAATATAAATAAGAATCCCTCTTCGGAAGGAGAGCAAGTGGTGGCAGACTTTTTGCGTCTGTACAAGGAGTTACATCCTCATGTCGGTTATTTCACACTTAATTGGGGATCTGTGGATGTTGCTCTGATGAAACAGGTGCTACAGGGGTTGGCAGCTTTTCGTGTGGAGCAAAACATACATGTTCCGTTGCTACTCAAACTTCCTGCCGATATCACAGAAGAAGGAATGGATGATGTGATCGACTGTACTCGTCTGTACCGGGTAGATGGAGTGATAGCTACCGGACCTACCATGGAGCGGAGTTGCTTAAAAGGTTGTTCACCTGCACAATTACAGAAGATCGGCCCCGGTGGAATCAGTGGACGCGGGATAGGGGAGAGGTCATTAAAAGCCGTCAGCTATTTGCGTGCCCATGCCGGAAAAAGCCTTCTGATAGTAGGGGCAGGCGGAATCATTACTCCCGCTGATGCCCGTAGGATGTTGGATGCGGGGGCCAATCTGATACAAATCTATTCTTCGTTTATTTATGAAGGGCCGGGTATAGTGAAAAAAATGATTCAGGAAATTAAATGATAAGGAATAAAGTTATGGAACAGAGTTTTATCGAATATTCATTAGGAAAAGATGCTTCTTCGGCTGTCCTTTGGGTTTATCCGGTTCGCAAGCCAAGAGGTAAAGCCATTATTATGTGTCCCGGTGGCGGGTTCAATCAGATAGCTTCAGATCATGAAGGACGTGATTTTGCTGCGTGGTTTAATAATCAGGGAATCACATACGCCGTACTGAATTATCGCATGCCTCACGGTGATGTTGAAGTGATTCGTGAGGATATTCGTGAAGCGATTCGCCTGATCCGCCGTCAGTCGGCAGAGTGGGGAATCCATCAACTGGGTGTTATGGGAGCTTCTATCGGAGGCTATATCGCTGCTACTGCCGCAACTCTTTATATCGGAACAGACCGGCCCGACTTTCAAGTATTGCTTTATCCCGTTATCAGCATGACCGACAGGCTGACTCATTGGCCTTCACGCGAACGTATGTTGGGAGAAACTATCTCCGAAGGTTTGAAAGAAACACTATCCCTTGAACTTCACGTCACAGCCGATACTCCTCGTACATTCATCGTTTTGGCCGAGGATGATCAGGCCGTATCTCCTCTCAACAGTATTGTCTATTATACAGCATTATTGAAACATGGAGTCTCTGCCGGACTGCATATTTATCCGGAAGGCGGACATAGCTTCGGATTTCGTGACAGTTTCATATATAAGAAGTTATGGACTGATGAACTACAAAAATGGTTGCTGATCTTTTAATGTAGATCCGCTAATTTATTCACTTTTACTTGTATGGTATGAATTAAAAGTTATACCTTTGCGCCCGATTTTTAATTTAAAAAGATTGGATATGGCTGGTTATATATCAGATGACACAAGAAAAGTGACGACTCATCGCCTAATCGAAATGAAGCAAAGAGGCGAAAAAATATCTATGCTTACATCGTATGACTACACAATGGCACAGATTGTCGACGGTGCCGGTATCGATGTAATTCTTGTAGGCGATTCCGCATCGAATGTGATGGCAGGTAATGTGACTACACTTCCTATTACCCTGGATCAGATGATCTATCATGGAAAATCGGTTGTACGTGGTGTAAAGCGTGCAATGGTAGTAGTGGATATGCCTTTTGGCTCTTATCAGGGTAATGAAATGGAAGGGCTTGCTTCAGCTATCCGCATAATGAAGGAGAGTCATGCCGATGCATTGAAACTGGAAGGGGGTGAAGAGATTATAGATACTGTGAAACGTATTCTGAGTGCCGGTATCCCCGTGATGGGACATCTTGGACTGATGCCACAATCTATCAATAAATATGGTACATACACGGTTCGTGCCAAGGATGATGCCGAAGCAGAGAAATTGATTCGTGATGCACATTTACTTGAGGAGGCCGGATGTTTCGGACTTGTTCTTGAAAAGATTCCTGCAGCATTGGCATCACGTGTCGCAAGCGAACTGACCATTCCGGTGATCGGTATCGGTGCCGGTGGAGATGTAGACGGACAGGTATTGGTAATTCAGGATATGTTGGGTATGAATAACGGTTTCCGCCCGCGCTTCCTCCGTCGTTATGCCGATCTTTATACGGTAATGACCGATGCTATCAGTCACTATGTTTCAGATGTAAAGAACTGCGACTTCCCGAACGAGAAAGAACAATATTAATTGTCGTATGGCGACTAAATTATGGACATTGCATTTTATGCGGATATGCCTTGCTAATTTATTGTTGTTCATATCCCTGTATTTGTTGTACCCTGTACTCCCGGTGATGATGGCTTCACGTTTAGGCGTGCCTGTCAGTCAGACGGGAGTCATATTTATATTTTTTACGCTTGCAATGTTTTTTATCGGCCCGTTCCATGCCTATTTGGTCGATGTTTACAAGCGGAAATATATATGTATGCTTTCGTTTGGGGTAATGGTTGCAGCAACAGCCGGTTATACGTTGGTGCAGAACGCAACACATCTGTTGATGCTTTGCATTGTGCAGGGAGTATCCTTTGGAATGGCTGCCACGGCAGGCATCACATTGGCCATCGATATCACCAATTCCACTTTTCGCAGCGCAGGTAATGTAGTCTTTTCCTGGGCTGCACGCTTGGGGATGATTATCGGAGCGGCTTTGGGAGTATATTTGTTTCGGACACATGGCTTTGAGACTTTGCTATATGTTGCTGTGGCGTTGGGAGCGTTGGGAATATTATCTGTGTCAAGGGTATATGTTCCCTTTCGTGCACCTATCGGGATGAAAGTTTGTTCCATGGACCGATTCCTGCTTCCCCGGGGACTTATTCCGGCATTCAATTTAATATTGATTGCTTTTATACCGGGATTGATGCTTCCTGTGCTTGCCGGTGCGCCGAGTGATGTGCCGGTAGGAGGCGAGACAGTACCTTTTTTTGCTTTGGTCGGATGCGGATTTCTCTTATCAGTATTAATTGTGAAATTGTTTTTCCGCTATGATAATAAAATGTGGTTGCAGATAGTTGTCGGGCTGGTGACAGTAATCGGATCGATGGCTATGCTGTTCTCTCCTGAAACAAGCTGGAATGCTCCGGCAGCTGTATTGATGGGTTTAGGACTCGGCTTGGTCACTCCGGAGTTTCTTATGATGTTTGTCAAATTGTCGCAACACTGCCAGCGCGGCACGGCTAATACCACTCATCTACTTGCATGGGAGCTTGGAGTCGGATTGGGTATTGCATCTGCGTGTCATTTACATCTTACGGCTAATGAACAGGCCGTTTATCGGGTCGGATTGTTATCGGCAATCGTGTCTTTGGCATTCTTCGTTTTACTTACGTATCCTTATTTTAAAAGGAAGAAGGTAAGATAAATGTGATATACATTATAAAAAGCGGACTCCGTATATTTGCAACGAATTGTAGCATAATATACGGAGTCCGCTTTTTTAATGTATCATTTATCCCATATTACACAGTAAAACAGCAAGTACATAAGGCATGAAGATGATAATTCCTACAATGGCAGCAACTATAGCACATATCAGAACGGAACCCGCTGCGATATCTTTCACATCACCTGCTATCGGATTACGTTCCGGAGATACAAGATTGACCAATCTTTCTATAGCCGTGTTGAATCCCTCTGCTGCCAGTACTACTCCAAAACAAAGTATGATAGCCATCCATTCGTTCCGGGTGATGCCGAAACAGAATCCGGCCACTGTTACTATAATAATTGCCGTACAATGTATCCAGGCATTATGTTCTTTGCTTACAAAACTTCGGATACCTTTCCAGGCATATCCGAAGCTTCGTATTCTTTTTCTGGTGCTGAATTTTTCCATTCTTAATTTCTGCTAACCTGTTTTACTCCTTTTACTGTGCGCAACTTCTTGATCAGCGCTTCCAGACGTCCGGTATCACTTACCATAATGGTCAATGTACCCGAGAAAAGTCCGTCGTTCGAATCGATACCGATAGAACGTAGCGAGATACCATTTTCTTTTGAGATGATCGAAGTGATATTTGTTACAATACCGATATCATCATGACCCACAACGCGGAGTGTTATTGGGTATTGAGTACCTTCCGATTTACCGGCCCAGCGTGCTTTTACAATCCGATAGCCGAAGCGTTCGCGCATCTGTCCTGCATTGGGGCAGTCATTTCGGTGTATCTTGATACCTCCGGATACTGTGACAAACCCGAATACATCGTCTCCGTATATGGGATTACAACATTTGGCGAGTTTGAAATCCAATCCTTTCAGGTTTTGGTCAATAACGAGTACATCTTCTTTAGTGACTGTTGTTTCGTCTATCTGGTTTTGCAGGTTGTATTCTTCTGCACTGCGATAGGTCACCTCATCACGTTCGCTGTCCCGCTTTTGCTGTTCGATGTATTTATCCAGAATATCGTTTACGTCGAGTACCTCATCGGCAATCTTCTGATAAAACTCTGTCACGTTCTTGAATCCCAAGCGTTTGATTAAGCGCATCATCACAGCTTCGTCGTATTCCATCTTCCGGTTCTTGAACTTGCGTTCCAGGGTCTCTTTGGCAAAATCGTGCTGACGCGCTACCATCTCCTTGAGGGCCTGACGAATCTTAGTACGGGCTTTTGAAGTAGTGACAATGTTCAGCCAGTCTTGTTTCGGAGTCTGTGTGTTCGATGTCATAATCTCTACCTGATCCCCGCTGTTCAATTTTTGTCTTAACTGTACATTTTTACCGTTTACTTTTGCGCCGATACATTTACATCCCAATTTGCTGTGGATGTGGAAAGCAAAATCAAGTACGGTAGCCCCTTTGCCCAGTTTAAAAAGGTCTCCCTTCGGTGTAAATACGAATACTTCGTCTTCATACAGATCCAGTTTGAACTGGTCCATCATTTCCAGGTCGTTCTCCGTATTTTCCAGTGCTTCACGTATTGAAGTCAGCCATTCGTCCAGTCCGCTTTCACCCTTCACGCCTTTATATCTCCAATGGGCTGCCAATCCGCGCTCGGCAATATCGTCCATACGCTCCGTACGAATCTGTACTTCAACCCATTTGCCTTCGGGCCCCATAACAGTGATATGTAATGACTCGTAACCGTTACTTTTGGGAACCGACAGCCAGTCACGCAGACGTTTGGGGTTAGGTTGATACATATCCGTCACTATGGAATATGCCTGCCAACATTCCTGCTTCTCTTTTTCAAACTGAGATTCCAGGATGATACGGATAGCAAACAAGTCATATACGTTTTCGAACTGGCATTTCTGTTTTTTCATTTTCTGATAGATGGAATGAATGGACTTGGTACGTCCTTTCATGTGGAAATGCAGTCCTGCTTCCTCCAATTTCTGTTGTATCGGAGCAATGAAGTTGGCAATATAACGGTCACGTGACTTTTTCGTCTCGTTCAGCTTTTCCTTGATATGGTAATAGATGTCATGTTCGGTATATTTTAGTGACAAATCTTCCAGTTCCGATTTCAGCTTATACAATCCCAGTTTGTGGGCTAGCGGAGCATACAGATAGGCCGCTTCATTGGCCACCCGTCTGCGGGCCTCGTCATTTTCGGCATCTTTTATTTGTCGCATCACGTTTACACGGTCGGCAATCATGATCAGGATTACCCGCATATCTTCGGCAAAAGACAGTAGCAGATTGCGGAAATTCTCCGATTCTATGGTCGGACTCTTATCATAAAGGTCATTGATCTTGATTAATCCCCGGATAATTCCGGCCACATCTTCACCATACTCCTGTTGAATGTATTCTATTGTATAAGAGTGGCAGCGTACAGGCGTGTGTAGCATAATGCCTAAAATAGATGCCCGTTTCATGCCGATTTCTTCAGCCACGATTACAGCAGTCTGCATATCTTTGATAACAGGATTCAGCCCAAAACTGTCCCTCTGCATCGTATTGTTTTGAGTGGAGTCGATAAGATGCTTTTTCAGCTTTCTGCAATCTCCTTTTTGTAAGGTTTCTCCGGTGAGACGCAGTAGTTTTTTGTATAGTGAGAACAATAATTCTCTCTCTTCTTTCGTAAAGAATTCATCTCTTTCCATAAGCAGCTCAAATTTATCGTCGGTAAAGATAGTTTTTTTCCGGGTTTTGTAGGGTGTCCTCTTCCTTTTTTTGTATTTTTGGGCATGAATTAATAAAATTAGATAGTATGATAACACCTGAAGACAAAGAATTGCTTGCCAAAAAGGGCATTTCGGAAGTACAAATCGCTGAGCAGTTGGCTTGCTTCCAAAAAGGCTTTCCTTATTTGAAGTTAGATGCTGCCGCATCTGTAGAAAAAGGCATTTTGGCTCCTGATGCCGAGGAGCAGAAAGCTTATCTTGCAGCATGGGATGCTTATACCAATTCAGACAAAACGATTGTGAAGTTTGTACCCGCTTCGGGTGCTGCCAGCCGTATGTTCAAGAATCTATTTGAATTTTTGGATGCTGACTATACTGAACCCACTACAAAGTTCGAACAAACTTTTTTTGAATCGATTGAAAAATTTGCTTTTTATGATGACTTGAATACGGCTTGTGTGCGGACAGAAGGCAAAGATATTCCTACCCTGATTGCAGAAGGCAATTATAAAGCGGTCGTTTCAGGATTGCTTAATGTAGCGGGACTGAATTACGGTGCGCTTCCCAAGGGGTTACTTAAGTTTCATAAGTATGAAGAAGGTTCGCGTACCCCGCTTGAGGAACATTTGGCAGAAGGTGCTATGTATGCTGCCGGAAAAAGCGGAAAAGTCAATGTGCATTTTACCGTCTCTACCGAGCACCGTGAACTGTTTAAATCATTGGTTACCGAAAAAGTCGATGCTTTTGCCAAACGTTATGGCGTGGATTATAATATCACTTTCTCCGAACAGAAACCAAGCACTGATACAATTGCCGCTGATATGGAAAACCAGCCATTCCGCGATAACGGTAAGCTTTTGTTCCGTCCCGGCGGGCATGGTGCGCTGATTGAGAACCTGAATGATCTGGATGCGGATGTTATTTTTATTAAGAACATTGACAATGTGGTTCCTGATAAATTGAAAGGCGATACAGTGCTTTATAAGAAACTGATTGCCGGTGTACTGGTATCTCTCCAGAAGCAAGCTTTTCAATATCTGGAATTATTGGATAGTGGTCGTTATACACATGAGCAAGTGATGGATATCCTGCAATTTGTACAAAAGAAACTTTTCTGTAAGAATCCTGAAACAAAAGATCTGGAAGATGCCGAGTTGGTCATTTACCTGAAGAATAAATTGAACCGTCCGATGCGTGTTTGTGGTATGGTGAAGAACGTGGGCGAGCCGGGCGGTGGTCCGTTCCTGGCATATAATAGTGATGGAACTATCTCCCTGCAAATCCTTGAAAGCTCACAAATCGATATGAATAATCCGGAAGCAAAGGAAATGTTTGAAAAGGGTACGCACTTCAACCCGGTCGATCTGGTTTGCGCCGTACGTGATTATAAGGGTCATAAATTTGATTTGGCGAAATATGTGGATAAAGCTACCGGCTTCATCTCTTATAAGTCGAAGAGTGGTAAGGATCTGAAAGCTCTTGAACTTCCCGGTTTGTGGAATGGTGCTATGAGCGATTGGAGTACGGTATTTGTGGAGGTTCCACTTTCCACTTTCAATCCGGTAAAGACTGTGAACGACCTGTTGCGTGAACAGCATCAGTAATCAAAGGAAAATAAAAAAGGGGATATTATTGCTAAAGACAGCCTCTTTTTTGATAACACCTTGTAAATCAGGTGTTGGTATTTGGTAGAACCTCTAAAATGTACATGTAGAGGTACATGGACGAGGTTAATACTTGAAATTTCTGTCCGGCAAATATAGCACTAAAGTTTGGATTTTTGCGCTCTTTTTGAGGAAGTTCTGTAAAATCCGTATATACAGTGAATGATGCCGGACGGGATGACCGCCTAAAAGACTACACCGGAACTCAAACCATGTATTTGGTCGGGGTTCCGGTGTTTTGTTTCTTTGCAGAATGGTGCCAGGAGGAGGAAATGGGATAGCCCAATTATGAAGGGCATGGTTGCTATTTATCGGCTTTTTCATCTGTACTTTTCTTGCTGGTATCCGTGCTATCGGGAGATGCGTTCCGGGGAGCGTCAAAATGAAACCCTTTGCATGGAATGAACTGTAAGATTTTCCTGTCAGGAGCGATTTCTGTCCGTTTGGTATTGATGTTGTAATACCGGGAACCTTTCTTCTCTTTTATCAAGAAGCGACCGAAGTTGTTCAAATGAATTTCTTCGTTGTGGCCTAACGTTTCCATGATGGTTTCCAACACAGGCTCTATGATGGAAGCCAGTTCCCATTTGGGGTAACAAACGTTCTTATCCCTTTTTAATTTTAAGGATACCTTGTCAATTAATTGCTTTTTGTTCATAGTCGATTCATTTTATAGGAACGTTTAAACATGCTCTTTTCCTCTGTTGTTTTATAGCTGTCGGTATTACCCGAAGGTGTCCAAAATGTTCCTACTGTAGATAGGTTATGTCGATTCGCAGTACATGTTGTCCACATTCTACTTCGGTTGTAACGGGTTTATTCGTTGCAACGGAGCTTTCGAGCGTTTCAGACAAGTTTATTTTAAGTACCTTCTCCATTACTTCTTTTTCAAGGCGTGTGCGTTCCAGCTCTGCTGACACACGATCCTTCTCATGGAGCTGCTTTACTATGTTCATGTTATACTCCCGCCTTACCCGCCGGAAATGCAAGCAAATAAGGAGTATGGCTATCAGCGAACAGCAGGCAATCGCTGAAACGATAAGAAGAAGTGTATAATCATTCATAATTTTATCTTTTTAATTCGTGTTATAGGGAGAAAAGCGTCCCGGTGGCATCCGGCGGCGGAGCCGGGGAGGCGCGGGCGGATAAAGCCCGCGCACCCCGGCTGTATGTCTCTTGCTGCCCGCCGGACGGATTGCGCCTGCCCGGCCTCAGAAGGCCAATACGGCGCGGACTTTATATGATTCGGATTTGGGTTCCTGACCATAAGACTCTCCGCTTTGTCTTTCGGGATAAGCCCGCCAAGCTGTATTTCCATAATAATCGGAATTACTCCAGTATGTCCCCGTCATCTTGTCACCATTGGTTTTTTCAATCTGACTATTGATATTATTCCAATGCTCGGTAGTTTTGTCACCGATCCCCTCGGGCGTACCGAAAACTATCGTGGCCAGCTCATACTTGCCCGGGAAGAACCAGCCGCTACTCTCCTCCGGTGTGGAATTGGCGTTAGCGTACGTTTTCACAGCCTGATAGGCCGGGAATTTGCTGTCGGCGTTGTGGGTTGTGTACAGATCGATAATGGCACTGCGGGAATAACCGTAGTAGATCATGGACATAGATATTATATTATTCCACTTCGATTGTTCATCGTTTGTGAATTCACCGAAATTCTCAGCCCAGACCCCAAGGGACTTGTCGCCCTCTATATCTGGCCCCCATTTGGCTCCGTTGGTGGCATCCTGGAGCGCCACCACCATGCCGTGCGTGCATCCAGGATGGTCATACATCAGGAGGCAGTCGCCTTTCCTGCTTTGGGTCTTTGTCCAGTGATACTCTCCCTTCTCGCCCACCCAGAAGACGACGCCAATGCAGTCCTGCTTCGCCCAGTCGGGTAGGCTATTGCCGAAAGCCCCCTGCGGCAGGACGGTGCCGTCCTTCATGTAGAAGTCGCCTTCCTGGGGTGCGCCGCGATCCGACTTCGTTTCCGTGGCGCCGTCGATGGTGTAGGTTTTATATTTGCCACGGAGCTCTTTTTTGTTGGGAATCTCAATCTCGAACTCGCGCTTCGCGGACTTGGAATCGTAGTAAGAGCAGCCCGTTATTTTCTTCACATCACCCGAGGGGTTTGTTATGTAGCGTGCCGTGTGATGATTTTCCATCCAGAAGTTGGGCACGTGGGCAACACCCGTGTAAAGGTAGTAGCTTTTCGTCTGCTGGTCCTCTCCGATTGCTTCGGTGTAGGTACTCTTGATATACGGCAGGCGGACGATGTTGAGCTGCATCTGATGCTCCATCTTGAAGCTGAGTGTGGAGCCGGGGGTGCCGTCCGTGCGGGGAGTGACCACGCCACGCGCCACCATGAGGTCGGAGGCGGCGTAGGCGGCGTAGGTACTCTGGTCGTTGCGGGGCTTCCAACTGGGGATAAGCTCATGAAAGAAATCCGGGGCGGTGTCGGTGGGCAAGCCGTCTGGATTGTTTCCGTTAGGCTCGTTGCCATCCATATTCGCCTGATAGGGATAATAGGCAAAGTAGAGGATGTCGCGCCCTTTGGCGGGGTCGTATTCCAGCTCGGTACCGGCGGGGAGCGTCCATTTGGTGCCGTCGTAGGTGAGGCAGAGATTGGAAGCGGTTATTCGCAAGTCGTTTAGGTCGCCGGGGGCGTACACCTCGGCGTCCACGACGTACAGCCCGATTTGGTCGCCCTCGGTAAACCCGGTGGCAAAGCCGTTCTCCACGGCGCGGGTGGCGGGTGCGCCGTTGTCCGTCGCGGCATTGGCGGCGGAGGCTTCCGGGGCGTATGCTCCGTCGGTAACGGTGATGGTGAGCGGGGCGGCAGGGCCGGTGGCGTTGCCCGGGGCAGCGTCATCGAACGTGTCGTCGCAGGTGCAGGCTGCTGCCAGCATCAGGAGCAGGAGCAGCACCGCAGTCCGGTATAAGGATTCTGTTCGTTTCATAGGGAATGGATTTAATTGGTTGTATTGATATCGGTGTTGCCGCCGTCACCCCACTCGTTGATGTCAGCGAGTTCGATGCCAAGCGAGCCGTTATTCACCTTTACATTATAGGTATAGGAATAGCCCGCGCGGAGTTCGCGTGTGTTGCCGTTGTCCGCGTTCTCGGGGAAGTCGATAGTTCCCGTGTAATTCACACCGTTCATCGTGATTTTAATATTTGCACTATTTGCTTGTTGCGGGAAAACAATCAGCGTGGAGGACATTGCTGCGGCATTGTAGGAAACTGACAGCGTTAAATTTACTGTCGTTATTCCTGCCGCCGTCTCTCCCGTCTTGGTATCGAATGTTCCCTCCAACGCGAGCGCGTCGATGTTGTACGTGAGGTCGCTGAGCGAGGCGATGCCGTTGCCCGGCAGGAAATTAAGTATAATGCGGGACATGCAATGCTTGAATTGGAACTTCACGTCGGGGTTCGCCGAGTTACCGGTGGCGGTGGCGAAGAGGTAGTCGAACTTCGCTTGCCCGTCGGCGGTCTGGTCGGCGGCAGTGATGGTTTTAGAGAGGATGCCGTTCGTGCCCGGAGCCGTGCCGTTCTCCCCGTCGTAGGGATAGTAGGCGGTAAACGTCACGTCGTCTTTGTTCTGGAAGTAGATGTTGTTGTCCTCGCCCGGGTTGTTTACCACGGTGAACGCACCGCTACCCGCCGTGGTGACGTATTTCACATTCACATAGGGCTTCTCTCCCGATTTTCCGCTTACACCGATGGCGTCGCCTGCCGCCCATACCGTGCCTGCTGCACGGGTAGCCATGTCGTCGATGGTGGACGTGATGCGTGCCGCCACGGGCGTGTTATCCACTGTGTTGTCACTCTCTTTTTCGCATCCTCCGAAGAGGGTGGCTGCCGCTGCCACGAGGGCAACGAACCGGATTTGGTTTAGTGATTTCATAACTTCTTTTGTTTTAATGTGCATATTCATTTTTTATCTGTTATTGATTACATATTCGCGTCCACGTCGCTGCCGTCGCCGTTACCCGGCTTCCAGTCGATGATGGTTCCGTCCGGTTCTGCACCCACGGGAGCGTAAAGGCTGCCCGTAACACCCAGCGGGGTGAGTTTGTCCGCGTTGAAATTGCGGAAGATGTCGGTCACGTCGGCAATGGTTTCCGTCCGGTTTCCGTCGGAAAAGGTGAGGGTCGTCACAATCTGTTGTTTCGCTCCCGTGGCTATTCCCACAATCCATAGATTGGCGGTGAGCTTGTTGTCTTTGCGGACAAAGGACAACATCACGGAGGCGGTATTTCCGGTCACTTCGCCTGTTCGCAGGTCGATAGATGCCGCCACGCCGTCCAGACGGGCTTCGATGGCGGTGATACGTTCCGGGTCGCCGTCGGTGACGGTGAGCGTGAAGCGCACCTCACGCATCCGTTGCTGCATGGCGAGGGTTACCCGTGCCGTGTCGTCGGCAACTACATGAGTTGTTGCCACGCCGGAGAAGAGGACGCCCGCGTCGGGGACGAGCAGCGTGCCGTCCGCCCCGGTGTTGACCGTGGCGATGCCACCGTGTATGCTGACGCCTGCCGGGAGGTTATAGGCAAGCACTTCCACGTCGCCCGGTTCAAAAAGTCCGGGCAAGGTGAACGCCGCCCCGTTTGCCGTGGTCGTCGTGCCGGACGCTTCCACGCGGTATTCGGTGGGAACCGCCACACCTTCGCCGCGCCGCGACCATTCCGTAGTCCCCGTTACAATGCCGTGGTCGGGGTGCGGTGTGTTGTAGATCGGGTCTTTCACGTCGCAGCTCGCGAGGAGCAATACCGATCCTAAGAATAATACAATCTTTTTCATATTTTGCGTTTTTAGAGTTTTCTACTTGTTGTTTCCAATTGTCCATACAAGGCTGATTCCCGCTTGCGTGGGACCGAAGAAGTTCTTCGACTTGTCTCTCTCTTTCGATACACGCACGTCGTCCGTCATGCCGAAGCTGTCGTACTTCGAGCGGGTATAGCCCAGTCCGAGGTTGAAATCCACCGAGAAATGACGGGAGAGGCAAAGCTGGTAGCCTACCGTTACACCCGCGCTCCACAGCGTACCTTGATAGCCGGTATCTTTTGAGAAAAGGCTTCCGACGGGATACTTATATATATTGTATTCCCCGTAGCTGCCCGATGCGCCCACGTAGAAACGGCGGTCACGCAGCAGATACCAACGTACTTCCGGGTTCAGGAGCCATATCTTTTGCACCTTATCTCTATTGCCACCCCACCAACTCAGGCTGCCGTCCAGCTTGACACTCCAGTCGCGATTTACCCGCCATTCCACGCCGAGCGTGGGGAGCAGCATGGCATCGTAGAGCAGGTTGGTACGCAGGGCGAAACGGTAGGTTTCCGATTGGGACACCACCGGGAGAACTTCCGACGATGGCTGTTCCGGCTGTTGCTGCACGGCAGTCTGCCCGTCTGGCTCTTTCTTTTCGGTTTCCCGTGCCAGGGATACCATGACGGTATCTTTCGTTTGTGTGGCAACGGTTTCCTTTACTGTCGTCTTTGCCGGGATACGGAGGATTACAGTCACGATGTCTTTTTCTCCCTCGTAAGCCTCTGCATGATTGTGGGTGACAAAGCAATCCTCTTTCAGTGCTGCCCGCAGAATCAGTTCCGACTTCACCCGGTTACTGCGCGTGGCAGCCGTGCGGAGATTCGTTTTCCGGTCGGGGCATGAGGTGCACCAACCGTCCACTGCCACCGGAATCTGCCCGGCGAGGATGCCGTCACGATGTACCGCCACCGTTTCCACGAGCCTTGCCAGCTCGCTGTCATTCCCTCTCCAAGGGATATAAAACATATCATTCTCCGTCACGAAGCGGAAAACGTAGAGGCTGTCCGTACCGGGTGCGGTAGCCGGGGATTTCTGCTCTCCTGCTGTCACCAGCGTTGCACACAGCAGGAATAATAATACCGGAATCATTCTTTTCATGTCTTTCTTTATTTTTGTTGTTTGATCGGGTTATTTATCTCTTCTAACTCACTTTTTTTCTGCTCGCTTTCTTCCTCTTCTTTTCTTTTCATCCGTTCTTTCGCATCTTTATAGCGGTAATACAGGCGGCAACCTGTAACGACCAGTGCGATAGTCACTATCCAAATCAGAAACCAAAGCACTGCAAACCACTGGGTATTATAAATTTCCATGGCATATATATTTAAAAAGGGTGGAACAATCCTGTCCCTCCCGGCGGCTGCCGGAGGGGAGATAACAGTCAGGAACGTGCCTTTTGATGCCATCCGCATAAAATGCGAATGGGAAAACACGTATATATAATAAGGTATAAGGAAAATAAATGCCCTGGACGGCGGAATAATTAAAATGGTAACTACTTGTATATCTGAAATATTTAAGTAAATTACGCGCGATAGGATGTGTGTGTGTGTGTGTGTGTGTGTGTGTGTGTGTGTGTG